>ERZ807291.1259-NODE-1259-length-41815-cov-8.164128_pt1 | contig 41815 bp, 23 predicted proteins | sample MGYA00521257_ERZ807291 | MGnify/ENA primary metagenome ERZ807291 (study PRJEB31413, sample SAMN03169783) | marine metagenome | biome: Marine; feature: Water; material: Subsurface seawater | place: North Sea | collected 2011-04-28 | depth 1 m m ...
GAAAATGATGAAAATGATGAAAATGATGAAAATGATGAAAATGATGAAAATGATGGGAATAATGAAAATGATGAAAATGATGAAAATGGTGGAAATGATGGGAATAATGAAAATGATGAAAATGATGAAAATGATAGGAATGAAGAAGTAGTTTTAAGTTATGAAGATAAAGATATTGACAATAATATAAATAATCTAGATGAATTTATTTTTAAAAATAAAATTGAGCAAATAATTTCTTCTAAATCAATAACAAATCATCAAAAAATATTTAAGTCAATTTGTAATTTTAAATATGAAAGTTTAGATAAAAATACAATTTTTTATGGAGTTTATGATTTGAATGATTTAAAAACTATAAAAAATCATAAAGCTAATAAATGGGTAATGTTTGCAGGAAATGACTGTAATACTGACAACTTACGACGAGTTAAAATGATAAAAAATTTACAAAATTATAATATAAAAAAATATTTAAGTATAGATAGCAATTTAAATAATAATTTACAAAAATTAAATTTAGATTATATTTATTTAAAAAATAATCTTAAAGTTAATAGCTTATTAGATGAATATTTAGAAAATAATAATATTTATCAAGTAGTTGTATCAGATGAAATAAAAAAAACATTTCCTAATAGGTTAAAAAATAATTATAAATATTTAGATAGTAATAATAACACTTTATTTTGTGGTATTTATACATTAAATGATTTTAAAAGAATAGAAAATCATAAAGGTAAAAGTTGGATCTATGTTACAGGGACTGATTCAAATATATGTAATACAAAAAAATTTAGTCAAATATTTAAATTATTAGAATTAAAGCCAGAAAGATTTATTAGTACGAGTGAATATGTAAATAAAAATTTGGAAAAAATAAAATTTGATTATATTTATTTAAATGAATCAAAAAATAAAATTGAGGAGTTTAAAAATAAAATTGAGGAGTTTAATAATAATATTATTACATTTGATAGAAATTCAGAAATTATTACTAAAAAAAATAATATTTTTGAAGATATTCCTATTTATGTTTTAAATTTAAAAAGACGTTTAGATAAGTTAAATTTTATGAAATTTAAATTAAATAATATTGGTATTTATAATTATAGTTTTTTTGAAGGTATTGATTGTAAGTCATCAATAGAGTCAGAAGATTTATTCAACAACTATAATAAAACTATTACTAATGAAGATTATTTAAATAAAGATAAAAAATATATTAGTAAAATATCTGTTTTTTCTATTTTATTATCATATAAAAATCTAATATTAAATGTTTTAAATAAAAATTATCCAGATGAACAATATGTGATAATATTTGAAGATGATATTATATTTAAAGATGATATAATGAATTATAAAATAATTTATGATAAAGATGTTATTTATCTAGGAGCAAATCAATTGAAATGGGGGAAAAATTTAAAAATAGATAATGGTTATGAATTATTTGATAATGATAATTTAATTACATATGGTGCATTTGCAGTTATTTATAAAGTGAAATTTTTAAAAATATTTTATAACTTTTTACTTAATAATTTCAGAAAACCATATGATTACAATTTATGGAATTTTATAGTAAAAAATAAAATTTCTAATAAAGTACTATTTCCAAATTTAGTAATTCCTGATATAAGTGACAGTGATAATATGGGAAAGCGAGAAATATTTAAAATATCAAAAAGAAAAAAATGGGATATATCATTATATAAATTTTCAATGTTACAAACTAATTTTTCTAAATTTTATTTAGATGCATATAATTTTAAATCACTTCGAACGATAGATAATAGATGTGATGGGGTGCATTATAAAGATATATCTAGAATTATAGAAGGTAAAAATAAAGCATTTGTATTTATAATACCATCATACAATAATCAACCTTATTATAAAAAAAATTTAGATAGTATATTAAAGCAAACTTATAAACTATGGAGAGTTATCTATATAGATGATTGTTCTACAGACAATACTTATAATTTAGTAAGAAATTATATAGAATATAATAATTTGGAAAATTTTACATTAATAAAAAATGATAAAAATATGAAACAATCATATAATAGATATCAGGCTTATAAATTATGTGATGACGATGAGATTATTTGCTTTCTCGATGGTGACGATTGGTTATATAATAATAGTGTTTTAGAAAAGTTAAATAAAGAATATCAAAATGATATTAAACTAACCTACGGATCTTATTATAAATATGAAAATGATAATCTTACATCATTTGAAAAATCAAAAAGATATAATATTAATATAATTCAAAAAAATTTATATAGACAATCAAGAGGATGGTATGGTATACCTTTAAGGACAGGTTATGCTTATTTATATAAATCAATTCCAATGTCGTATTTATTAGACAATAATGGAAGTTGGATGTCAGCATGTACAGATGTAGCTGAATTCTTATGGGCGATTGAAAGATGTAATGGACAGTTTAAAAATATTGATTATCCCACTTATGTTTATAATATAGATGCTTCAAAAAGATTCAACAATAGTATGTATAATTTAAATAAAAAACAACTAACATATCGTATTAATACATCAGAGAAAATATTCAATTATTAAATATTAAAATAAATATTTAATAATCTAATTTAAAATTATTTTGTACTATTGTGTTTTTTTGAATTATCTTTATCTTTATTTTTGTTGTTTTTTTTTATTATTATTATTTATTTTGCAATTATCATGATCATCTCTCATATCATCTCTTTCTTTAATTGTTGCATCTAATAATTTATTAGGTATATTTTCTCTAATCATATATTTATTTAAAGCGTTTGTATCTTTTGGAAAACACAATCCTCCATAACTAATATTACCATCTGGACCTGGTACTGTTGTATGCATTGGATTAATCCAATTATTTTTTAGCATCATATCTTTTACTTTATTATAATCACAACCATTTTTTTGACATAATAAATATAACTCAGTAAAAAATTGTACCTTTACAGCATAAAAACAGTTAACAAATGATTTCATAGATTCTGATTCTAAAGATGTACTTAATGATACTTCAGCATCGGGATAATACATTTCATAAAAATTTTTTGTTAGATTTAAATTTTCATCTGAACATGTATATCCTTTACCCAAAACAATATGTTTTTGATTATGAAAATCTTCAAATGCAGTTCTAGCAGTTAAAAATTCAGGATTATGTATAAATTCTAAATTAAGAAATTGTTCTGATAGTTTATTAGTTGTTTCCGGTTCTACAGTTGATTTTATTACTATAACACCACTAAATTTATTTTCTGTTAACAAGTTACATGTTTCTATAATTGGTTGTTTATCATATTGACCTAACTCTGCGTTATAAATTGTAGGCAATGCTAAAAACAATATATTACAATTTAAACAGTCCTCGAACTTTCCAATCCCACCATTTTTATATTTATCATATCCAAATAAATTATTATTAGATTCCATTCCTTTTAATTTAAAACTTTCGAACATTGAATTTCCAACAAAACCTAATCCTATTATACCAATATTTGTCATATAATAATATATTTATAATATCATGACAATGGTTAACTTTTTTGATGAAGTATTTTATAATTATATCAATAGAAGATAAGTAAATGCAATTGGAAGAATTTATTAAAATAAATAAAATAAAACAAATTATTATTTCTAATTCAATTAAAAGTAATCATCATAAACTACTTGAAAATATTAATTACAAAAAGTATATAAATTGTATTGATAGGACTTTATTCTATGGAATGTATGAATTAAATGATTTTAATTTATTTAATAACCATACAGGACTTAAATGGATATTTTGGTGTGGAAATGATATTAATTTAAGTCACAAACCTAGATTAAAAAAATTAGAAGATTTAATTCAAAATAATAAAATAGAAGCTCATTTATATATTAATGACTTGGTAGTTAATAATTTAAAAAAACTAAATATTGATGGAATTAAAATAAGTAAATATATTTTGAATAATTTTCAAAATCATTTTACATTTATTATACCTTCATATAATAATAGTAAATGGTATATTAAAAATTTAGATTCAATAAAAAATCAAAGTTATACTAAATGGGATGCAATTTATGTAGATGATAATTCAAATGATAATACATATAATTTAGTTGTAAATTATATAAAAGATAATAATTTACAAAATAAAATAAAAGTAATAAAAAATGATAAGAATTATAAACAAGGATATTCAAGATATGTAGCATTTCAGCTTTGTGATGATAATAGTATTTGCTGTCTTGTAGATGGTGATGATTGGTTAAGTGATAATTATGTATTATATAATCTAAATGAAATATATAAAAATAATGATATAATGCTAACTTATGGTAAATATCAATATTTTCATGAGAATAAATTAAAAAATGTATCTGGATATAGATCTTATCCTAATAATATTATAGTAAATAATTCATACCAACATTATGAAATATGGATTGCATGTCATATGAGAACAGGATTTGCAAAGTTATTTAAATCATATCCTTATAGATATTTATTAGATTTTAATAATGAATTAATTAGTGCAACAACTGATATTAATGAAATGACATGGGTATTATGTAATTCAAATGGAAAACATCAAAATACTGATTTTGTAACTTATATATATAACAAAGATGCATCTTTAAATAATGATAATAGTTATTATAATATGGAAAGTAATAAAAAAACAGAATTATATAGAAATGAAATATTATATTTTATTACATTAAATGAACTTAAGAGATATGAGAAAAAACAAACTATATTAATATTTACTGACTTGAATTGTTATAATAAAAAATTACAACTTTTTTGTGATTTAATAAAATTTAAATATAAACTTATTTTTAAAAATGAATTGATTTATGGAATAAATGATATTAAAATAAAAGTTGATCATATATTATTTTATGACTTTTCTAAAATTTCAGATAATTTAATAACAAATTTAAAATTATACTGTTCAAACATAAAGACAAATATAAAATATAAAAATTTAAATAATTTTAATGAAAATGATATATTTACTAAATTAAATAATAATAAATTTTCAGATAATTCAATAGAAGTTATAATAAAAAATTATGATATATTTAATGATTTATATTCATATTCATTAGTAGTAAATCATAAAAATCCATCACCTTTAAATAAAATTATAGATAAAATATATTGTATTAATTTAATTGAAAGAAATGACAAGCTTAATGATTTTTTAAATCAAATAAATAAATTTAGTATAAATTGTGAAATTTTAAGAGTAAATAAATTAAGTAATTTTAAAAAATATTTAGATTTAATTAAAAAAATACCTAATAAAGACTCATATATTACAACACCAGGACAATTAGGTAATTTAATAAGTGTTACATTATGTTTATTGGATGCATATATAAATAATTATAAAAATATAATAATATTTGAAGATGATGTTATTTTAAAAAATACATTTAATAATGATATTCATAATGTTGAAAGTTTATTTAAAGAAAACGAATTTATATATTTAGGTGCTACTCAGTGGAGTTGGGATTTATTAAATAAAGAAACAAATTGGTATACTAAACTTATGGATAATTATTATAATCCATTAAGAACAGTTGGATTTTTTGCTACATTTATAAATAGCAATGTTTATAAAATTTTATTAAAAGAAATGTTAAAATTATTAAATATAAGTGATCATATTCCATGGATATTATATAATGAGAAAATTGATTTAAAAAATAAAAATGAAGAATATATAAATAATTATTACTATTTTACCGATGAATATTATTTAAATAAAAATTCTAAATTTTATGATAAATGTATTGTTATGTATCCTAATTTAGCAATTGCAAATGTAGAATCTAGTAATTTGAGAGAAAGTCAAAATCAAATTAAAAGGTCTAAAGAAATGCATTGGAATTTGGAGGAATATAATATTAATTGTGATTCGAACTATTCCTATAAAATTATTAATAAATCATGTAATTTTAAATTAAATATGGATGAAACATTTAAAATGTTAGATATTAACATAAATTCATTAGAATATTTAATTTTAAAATTATTTAATCAATAAATATAAAATTTTAGATTTATATTATATTTATGAATAAAATAAAAATATATACATTTGGATCATGTAGAACTAATTATGTTAATTCAGAAAATAATGGGAAATATTCTACTATTAACAGAGATTTTTTCTCTCATTCCCCATTTGAAATATTACAAATGCTTGATTTTTTTGAAAATAAAAAAAAATTATCTGATGCTGTATTTCCAAAAGCTTTTTCTGAATTTAACCTAGAAAAGGAAAAAAAACTTTTTAATGAATCAGATATTGTTTTAATTGAGATATCATCAATTAAAAGATTTTATGATAATAATGATATTTCTTATAATTTAGTATATTTAGATAAAGAATATCATCAAGATTATGGATGTCATTGGAATTGGATTAATAAAGAATTAAATACTAAATCATTAACTAAATTTGATGAAGTAACTAATATTTTAATGGAAATAAAAAATAGGATTAATAAACCTATTATTTTTCAAGGACATGTTAATTTTCCATTTAAAACTAATGAAATAGGTGATTTATGCGAAACCCCAACTTGTATAAAAAATAGAGTTTTTATTGATGATGCAATAAAAACAGTATCAGATAATTACATTATCTATAATGATATTTTTAAAACAGATAATATGAATTTAGTTTGTGGCTATTATAATTCTATGATAAATGTATATAAAAATAAAATTAAATTTGAAGATGATAAAATTATTATTTATAATAATCGTACAATTAATAATATTGATGAAAATGAGGATTTTCAAATATTATACTTAAATGATAAAGATAATAAAATAAATATTTTTAAAGAATTAGTTAAAATTGATTCTATAATTTATGACGAACTCCCTGTTGTATTTAAATTTAATAATAAAAATGTAGATGTTAATCAATTAAAAAATAGTGATTTAATACATGTAATTAATAAAGATAAATTAATATTAGATCAAAATCATATTACAAAATATGCTCATGTGAAATTATTTTCTAAATTTAATGAGGTAGTATCTAAAATAAATTTATAAAACCTAACAATATCTTTATAAATTTATTTTTTATATTTATTTAATATATTTAGAAACATATTTGGATCACCATACATAGATGCCTTGCCTTTAGCTGACCGATCAATATCTAATTTTTCAAAACTTACATTTTTAAATTGTTTAAATTTTTCATCAACTATCATATCAAATTCTTCCCAAAAGGATAATATAACTATTAAATGAAATTTACATTTTATATTATTATTATTTATAAATATTTTCATATCTTCAAATATTATAGATTCATCTTTTTTAAAACTATTATATGTTAAATTACAAATAAAATTCACTTCATTATTTTTATCTTCTATTATTTCCATAAATCTATTACATCTTCTATTTACTGTTTCAATTAAATTATCAGTTTTTGTTATAATACGATTACGCTTTGTAATATTATTTATTAAGTCATGATGTAAAAATTCACATTCAGGATAATTTTCAGAAATAACAATATTTCTGTGATTATATTTTAAATTTTTAGTAAATTTATTAAATTTACTATTTATGAAATCATTTAAGTAAGAAAAAAGATTCTCAACACTAATTAAAACCCAATCAAAAGGAAAAGCTTTATTTCTTATATTTAATATCTCTAAATTTCCTGATACTAAACAGTTATGACCTATAGGAATATACATTATATGAATAAAATATTTTATTCATATATATGCCTAAAATATTTAATATCTATAATTTTGGCTCTTGTAGGACAAACTATATTTTTTATGAAAATAACGGACATTATAATATTTCAAAAAGGTTATTTTTTCATCATTCTCCTTTTGAAATATTACAAATATTAGATTTTTTTGAAAATAAAAAAAACTATAATGATGCGTTATTTCCTAAAGCATTTAATAAATTTAATTTAAGTGAAGAAAAAAAAAATTTTATAAATGCAGATATAATATTAATTGAAATATGTTCTCTTAAACATGTATTTGATAATAATAATATATGTTATAATATTGTAGAGTTAAATGATGAATATTATTTAGATAATGGGGGTGATTCATGGACATGGATGGATAGAGAATTAAATAATTATAATATTAGCAATATAGATGAACTTGTAGAATTATTAGTAGAAATTAAAAAAAGAATAAATAAACCGATAATATTTCAAGGTCATATTAATTTACCATTTCTTAAAAATAATTTAGGTGAATCTACTTGGTTAAAAAGTAGACAAATAATAGATAATGCAATTAAAAAAGTTACAAATAATTATATTATTTATGAAGATATATTAAGCAAATTTAATATAGCAAAAATATGTCAAATTAGTAATTCATTATGTCATGGCAATTTAAAAACATCTAAAGCAAGAGGAAAAATTTTTATAATAAATAAAAAAATAATTATTTGTAATTCATTATGTAATAGAAATATTGATATAAATATGTTAAAAATAACTTATTTTAAAGAAAATGAATATAAAATAATTAATAATATAATTAAAGGTACTAATAAAAATATAAATGAATTAGATCCACCAATTTATTTTGAATCTACTCGATTATTTACAAATAATGAATTAAAAGATTTAAGTGAAACAGATATAATTTATTTAATTGAACCAAAAAATTACAAAAAAAATATAACTGTTAATGATGTAGATAGTGATCATATTACTACATACGCAAATTCTTATTTATTTAATACATTTGATAAAATAGTAAAAAAATTAAACTAAGAATGTAAAATGATATAGATAAAAATATATAAATTTTTATCTATATTTTTATATTTTTATATAATCTTTATATGCCAAACTATAAATTGTCAGAATTTCAAGTTAAAAAATTATGGAATAAATTTAATAACAATAATTTTTTGGGTGATTATATTAATATTAATAAATTAGAGTTAAATTGTAACTTAAATGAAAATTTAGTAGTAAAAATTGATGATGGCTCTAAAAGAAGAATGAAACGAGGTCTAGTTAAATTAAATCAAAATAGAGATCAAGTTATAAATTGGGTTAAAGAACAAAATACTCAAAAAAATTATTTTGTAGAACAAATGAATAAAGTTTCAAAGGAGTATTATGTTATGATTAGAATTGAAGATAATAATGATGTATTATATGTAAATAAATCAGGAGGAATCGATCAATTAGATCCATTGAAGGATGCAGAAAAATATGTAATAAATATTAATGAAAAGTTAGAATTACCAACAAACTCTGAAGAAAATCAATTAAATTCAGTTTTAATTAAATTATTAGATTTTTTTAGATATTATCATATTACATTTTTAGAAGTTAATCCATTAGCAATTACAAAAAATGGGTTTATACCATTAGATTTTGCTGTTTTAATTGATGATTGTTCATTTTATTTATTTGATCAAGAGGATAAACAATTATTAGAAATGGAATACTTTAATGATAATAATCATGAAGCAGAAGCGTACATTCATAATTTAGATTTACAAACAGGAGGATCATTAAAATTTAAAATGTTGAATCCAAAAGGTACTGTTTGGACAATGGTTGCTGGTGGAGGTGCATCTGTTGTATATACCGACGCTATTGTTAATTTAGGATACAAAGATGAATTGGCAAATTATGGTGAATATAGTGGAAATCCACCAACTGAATTAGTTTACAAATATGCAGACACTGTATTTAAATGTATGAATGAAGTGTCAGAACAAAAACATTTATTTATTGGAGGTGGTATTGCTAACTTTACAGATGTAAAAGCTACATTTGTTGGATTACTAAAAGCAATGGAAGATAATATTGATGTATTTAAAAATACTAAAATTTACGTTAGAAGAGGAGGGCCAAAATATAAAGAAGCATTACAAGATTTTAAAAATTTAGCTGAAAAACATAATCTTGATTGCGAAGTATATGGACCAGAAATGGAAATCACTAAAATAGTAAGTAATGCATTAATTCCAAAAGAAAAACCTTCCTTGGAATTAAATGAAGCTAAATCAATAGATATTAATTTAGATTATTACACTAAATATATTAAATATGATTTACAAGAAACAGATCAATGTATTATTTATTCATATCAGCCTGCGGCTGTTCAACGTATGTTAGATTTTGATTATTTAAATGGAAGAGAAAAACCATCTATTGCAGCAGTAATTGAGCCCCGTAAATTAAAATCATCATTAGATAAATTTTTTTGGGGTAGTGAACCAGTATTAATACCAATAGTTAATGATATTAAAAAAGGATTAAATCAATTTAATGAAGTTAAACATATAATAAGTTTTTCATCATTTAGATCCGCTTATGAATCAACTTTAGAACTTTTAGATTATGAACAAATAGTAAGTATTACTGTTATTGCTGAAGGTATTCCTGAAAAACATGCTCGTTTATTTAATGAAAAAGCAAGAAAATTAAATAAATTAATTATAGGTCCTGCTACTGTTGGAGGTATCAAACCAGGGTGTCTCAGAATTGGTAACACATGTGGTAGTCTAGAAAATATTATTGATTCTAAATTATATAGAAGAGGTAACGTTGCTTTTGTAACTCGTTCTGGAGGTCTATTAAATGAATTATGTAATATCGTTTCTAAAAAAACTAATGGTGTTTATCAAGGTATGTCAATTGGTGGTGATCGTAACCCTGGATCTAATTTTATAGACCATATTATGAACTATGAAAATATAGAAAATGTTAAAATGATTATATTATTGGGTGAAGTGGGGGGTATACAAGAATTAATAGTTAGTAACGCCAAAAAGGCTGGTTTAATAACAAAACCAGTAATTGGCTGGTGTATGGGTACTTCTGCAGATTATTTTTCAGATGATGTACAATTTGGTCACGCGGGAGCTTCAGCAAATTCCGAATATGAATCTGCTAATTTTAAAAATAAGTATATGAAAGATAATGGAATATATGTACCAGATAGTTTTGAGGAGCTAAGTGATAAGATAGAAGAAGTATATAAAACATTAGATTTACAAGATATGGAAGATAAAATTCCTAGAGAAATGCCATCAAATAGAAATGATGTTACCTTCTTCTCATCGATTTCTAATGAAATGGGTGAAGAATTAATGTATAATGGTATACCAATTTCTGAAATAGTCCAAGGTGGAATAGGTAAAACAATTGGTCATTTATGGCTTAAAAAAGAATTACCTGATTGGATGTGTAAATATATTGAACTAATAATTATGATAACAGCAGATCATGGAGCTATGGTTAGTGGTGCACATAATACAATAGTTGCCAGTAGAGCGGGTAAGGATTTAATTAGTAGTTTATGTAGTGGTTTGTTAACAATTGGAGATTATTTTGGCGGAGCATTAAATGAAGCTGGTAATTTATTTTATGATGCTAGTAAGAGTGAATCCCCAAAAGAATTTGTAACAAGAATGAATAAAGAACATAAATTGATTAGTGGTATTGGGCACAAAATTAAAACTAAAGATAATCCAGATAAAAGAGTTGAAATAATGTATAATTATGTTAAAGAACATTTTCCAAAATATGATATTGTAAATTATGGATTTGAAGTTGAAAGTGTTACATTACAGAAAAGAAATAATTTAATTTTAAATGTTGACGGTTTTATTGCATGTTCATTATTAGATTGTATGCATAATTTAGATTTTTCAGATGATGAAATTAATGAAATTTTAGAAAATGGATTATTTAATGGATTCTTCGTTTTAGGAAGAACAATTGGTTTTATTGGACATTGGTATGATCAAAGACGATTAAAACAAGGTTTATTTAGGCTAAATAAACAAGATATTAAATATTTAGAATAATTTAACTACTAATTATATTATATAATACTATTATATATGAATATTTTAGCTCTTCATGGATATCATATGAGTGGAAAAATAATGTATTCAATGTCTACACCTCTATTAAGAAGGTTAGATTATAAAATTAATTTGTTTACACCTGATGGACCACTTTTAGTAAAAGATCATTCAGCTTCAGAAATAATAAAATATTTTAAACCTCCTTATTATGAATGGTTTAATGAAAATCATAATATTAATATAGATGAATTAAAAAAAATAAAAAATATTGATGGTATTATCGCATTTTCACAAGGGTCAACTATATTATCTCTCATAACACCATATATTAAGCCAAAATTTATTATTAATATTTCAGGAGTAGATCATAATATTAGTAATTGTATAATTAATATACCCTCTTTTCATATAATTGGTGAAAGTGATCCTTTTTTTTATAAATCTATAGAATTAACAAAAAAATTTAAAAATCCAAATATTATTTATCATAAGGGTGGACATCATTTTCCAAAAGATGTTAATATATATAAAGATGTTAATAGATTTATAAAAAATATTATATTGTAACATAATATTAGAAGAACATTTTTTAGCCTAGTAATTATATAATATATAAAAAATATATTATATAATGTATATTTATTTATTAAATTTTAGTCAAACAGGTGATTTTTATAATAGTATAAAAAAAAATTTTGAATATTTATTAGACAATAGTGATTATATTATAACTGATGATTTTAATAAATGTAATGTTTGTTTTATATTTTTTGAATTTACTAACTGTATGGATACTACAATAATAAATAATTTCTTAAAATATGATGGTAATATACAAGATTTAAATATGAATGATACTATATTCAGTCATTTGAAAAAATTTTTAGATAATAATAAAGATAAGAAATTTTTTACATATTGGAGGGCAGATGAAAGTGTATTTAATGAATGTTATTTAAATAAAAATAATTATTTTACATGTTCAAATCATTTATTAATTTTTAAGGATTATTTGAGTGACTATTATGATAATACAGATTTTTTATATCATACTAAGACTTTATTAGATAATAATAAAAATTTGTTAGAATATTTTAAGTTAAATAATTGTAACCCTTTATGTAATAAAAACAAAATAAATAAAGAAATATTTTGTTGTTTTCCATTATATATTCAATTATATGGGCCATTGTTTTTTTACAATCAATTAAAAATTCGTTATATATCATGTTTAAAAAATATAACAAATAAAAAATATGATATATTTTATTGTAAACATCAAAGACATTCTTTTGATGGAGTTGGTAGAAAACATGTTTTATTGAATGTAATTCCTAAATTAAAAGAAAAATATTTAATATGTCATAAAGAAAATATTTTAAATCCATATTTTTATAAATACTTATCTGAGTCAAAAATTGTTATATCTCCTTTTGGATTAGGTGAAAGGGTCGAAGATGATGAAGTAGCATTATTTTATAATACAATTGTAATTAAACCATATTCTGAATATAAAATTTATGACTATTTTAATACATTTACAGATGACTCATTTAATAAATTTAATGAACATAAATTTCCAGGTATTATAAAATATTGTAAATATGATTATAGTGACATTGAATTAGTTATTGAAGATATTTTTAAAAATTATGATACATATTTACAAGAGATTGAATTAAGAAAAAAGTCATTAATTGAATGTGTAGAAAATGATCTAATTAAAAAGGATTTTATAAAAATTTTAGATAGTTTTAATTTATAATATTAAAATTATATATAATGAAACTTAAACTAGATTTTTTTAATATTGTATTTAAAAATATAATATTAAATATAATTAAAAATTATAATAGTGATATTTCAATTAATAATAATGATTATGATATTATATTAACAGATCATGATATAAATAATGAAGATACTAAATGTCTTTTTATAACATGTAAAAAATCAAATATTAAAAATAAAAGAATTCTTAGTTTATTTAATCACTTATATATTTTAGATATATCTGAAACAGATTTAAATAAAAACGATACTATATTTTATTATTTTTCAAATTTGATATATAACTTTATTTTAGAAAATTATCCTTCTTTTGCGAATACATGTATCGTTTTAGATCCTATTAGAAGTTTAGAATATATAATAGATACTAAAAAATCTTTATCACGCTTTGGTGATGGGGAAATAAATATGGCAAAAGGATATGATATTCACTATGAAAAACACGATAAATTTACAGAAATTTTCATTGAAATTTTAAAAAATAATAATGATAATTGTTATGTTGGATTATGTGATATATTTTATAAATCTTCATTTAAATATTGGAAAATTCATGAAAAAAACTATTGGAATAAAATTAGTTGGATAAATAATTATCAATTGTTTTGTCCAAAAAATATCATATATTTATCCGCGCAAATATCAAGGCCAAATCATTATGCATATGAACACGATGATAATTTACCTTTATTTAATTATTTTAATTATATAACATTAAAGCAACAAATATTTATTAATAAAAGAATATTATGTATTCAAAATTTTGATTATCTTTCGAATTTTTATATAAATATACTTTATCCTGCTTATAAAATAGATTATTTCATTATAAAATCTTCGAATGCATCAATTGATATGAATCAAATAATTAATTATGTTATGAAAAATAACTATGAATTAATATTATTATTTGCTGGACCCATGGCAAGTCATTTATCTTATTTATTTTCAAGTAATAATATACAATCTATTGATATGGGACAATGTAATTATCCTTCAATTACAAATAATAAAGAAGAATTCTTACAATATGTCTTAAATATTAATAATTTATTAAATTTATATAATGTAAGAATTTTACAACCTCAAATATTTAATGATTTTTCTTATATAAATATAAATTTAAATACACAAATTTTAAACAAAAATATAACTTGGACTATAAATAACTTAATTTTAAAAGAAGAACATTCAAAATTAACTTCAATATTATTACATTTTGAATCAACAGAAAATTTAAAATTATTAAATATAGTAAACTGTATCTTTAAATTAGAATCATCTGATGAATATTTTAGATTATATAATGGTTTAGAATGGTTAGAACTTGAAAATAATAAACAATATGAAATTCCATTTAATTTTAATGTAAGATGTGGTGTTTCATTTTCAATTGAAAAATTAAATAAATTCATTACAAGTACATCTTTACAAAATAAAGAACAATATATAAAAATGGATATATATGATGTTTTATTAAAAATTATTAAATAATTAATTATATTCATTTTTCATCTAGTTAATATAAATTTTAATTCTTATAATAATGGATAACTCTATTATTATAGGAGGTATTTCTGGATTTATATCCCAAGGTTTAACTTGGCCTATGGAATATCTCAAAACAAAAAAGCAATTACCTGTATATTCACACTCTAGTGTATTTCACATTATTAAATCAGATATCAAAACAAACGGATTATTAAGTGTATATAGAGGATTAACACCACAATTAATTTCATCTTTTCCAAGAGCAGCAGTTAGATTTTCAATTTATGAAAATCTTAAAACTTTTTTAGAAGATGAAAATGGTAATTTAACATCATCTAAAAAATTTATATGTGGATTAATAGCAGGAGGTGTCGAAGCAGCTACTGTAATGACACCATTTGAAGTTATTAAAATACAAACAATTAATAATAATAAAACATTAAATCATACTTTAAAAAATGTGTATAAAACAGATGGACTTGTAGGATTTTATAAAGGTATTGTTCCTACAACTATTAGACAAGCAACTACTCAAGGTACTTCTTTTCTAGTTTATGATAAAAGTAAATTATACTATGAACAAAATATATATTTATCACCAAATAGTGGTTTGTATGCTGGAATGACAGGTGGAACATTTGCAGTATTATTTAATAATCCAGTGGATGCCATAAAAACATATAAACAGAGTGATAGGGGTAATAACAGTATTATTTCAATTAGTAAAGAAATTATTAAAAAGTATGGATTTAAGGGATTTTATAAAGGTGCATTATTAAGAATTAGTAGAGTAGCACCTTTACATGGATTAACTTTTTTTACTTACGATTGGTTGAAAAATAAATTTAATTAATTAATGTATAGTAGTTATATATGAAGTATTATATTAATTATGCAGATGATACAAATATAATTAAGGCAGATAAAATTAATTCCTATAGAGGGGGGGCAAATATAATTGATAACATTGATTATGGTTCTGAATACAAATTAATTAAAGATGGTACTATAGATCATAATTTTTTTGAGAAAAAAATTAAATTTAATGGATTAGAATTTAAATTACTTAGTTTAAATATTGCACAATTGGATCAATTAAAAACTATGGCAAAACATAATAAAATAATAAATTATATTAGAAAGGAAGAAAATTTAATAAAAACAAGTAAATTTCCGATTGATAATTTTCTAAATGATATTGCAAAAATTACTACTAAGTATAAAGATATAATTAAAAATGAAATTTCTAGTGATGATAATTTTGATGAGATAAAACTCGAATTACAAAGTAAATATATAAGCAATAATGATATAATAAAAGAAGTTAAAGATTTAATTAAAAAAAAATATATAAAATATTTATCGGAAGATTTAGATATTAATTTAAAAATAGCATGGCTAAGAAAAAAAGATAAATTTTACAGTGAAATTTTAATTGAAGAAATTGATAAAGAACTTGCAAATGAAACAGATCCAAATAAAATTATAAATTTAGAAAATATAAAGAAAGCAAAACGTAGATTTCCAAATGACTATTATATTGATGTTTATTTTAGTAAAGAAACATCTGAATCCTATTATTCTAGAATTGACAAAGCAATTAATTTTTTGTCTACAAGAATTAAAGATGATAAAAATATTATAATTTGCTTACAAGAAATAAATCCAGTTTTTAACGATGAAAATTTAAATATTTGTTCTGAGCTTGACGTTATATTTAAAAAATACCATTTAAATTTTATATATCCAGAAGATTACAAAGAATATGTATATAGTACATGTTCTATATTATTGACAAGGGGTAATTTAGAAGTTACTCCATATTCTGATGATTTAGTGTTAGAGGAAGATCAAATAATAAATACACATGAATTAATTAGAAAAATTAATATAGGAAAAGGTATATTACAAAATTTTAGATATAAGCTTTCATTTAAAGGCCAGCATTTGGATATATTTAATGTACATACTAATTTATTTAGTTATGATAGCGCATATGATAAATTAAATCAAATAGTTGAATATTCTAGAGATAAGCAATTTATATTAGTCGGAGATATGAATTTACTTATAGATGAAAAAAGAATACATAGAATAAATATGTTATTTAGAGATAATAGAATTGCACTTGATTTACTTCAAACTCCTGAAGTAGATTATAATGATACATATTATCCTACATATGATATTTTTATTGGGAAAGGTATAGATATAGTTTATTAATTTCTACCATTTTATAAATTAAAAATTTTTATTTATATTATGGATTTATTTATTAAAAATAACAAAATTAAACAATATTATTTATCAGAAAAACTTAAATTAAATGCAAATTATAAAAATATTATATTTCCAATTGATTCATATCAATATAATAACTTATCAACTATTTTTATAGGTATATTTACATTTAAAGACCAGCAAATATTAAAAAAACATAAAGGTTCTAAATTTATTTATTGGTCTGGTGAAGATACTAATATTACAATAGATAAAACATTTGATAATATTTCATTTATAAAAACACAAAATATAATTAAACATGTAACTGAAAATAAATTAGCACAATATAATTTAAATAATATAGGGATCCAATCAGAAATTATTAATTTACTTGAAAAAAAAAAATTAATAAATTCAAATATTGAATTTAATATTAATAAATTTAAACAAATTTATATATCATCAGCATTAATACATTTAAAAGATCAAATTCTTAATAAATTTGATCTTAAATTATATAATAATAAATATCAAGATTGTATATTTTTTGGTTTATATAATACATTAGATATTCAAAATATAAACAACCATTTAGGAAAAAAGTATCTAATTTGGGGAGGCAATGATGCATTATTTGAATCAAAATCTATTTACTTAAATTATTTAGATAATTATAATTTATATCATGTAGCTATTTCCAACGATTTATTAAGAAGATTAAGATCATTTGATATAGATCCATATATTTTTAATTTAAATTTAGTTGATAGAAATTTATTTAAACCTGTGAATAAATTAGGTAATAAAATTTTTATATATAATGGTATTAAAAAAGGTAATGAAGAAGTTTATGGTAAGAAAATTTATGAATCAATTGTATCAGAACTACAAAATTTTGAATTTATATATAGCAATGAACTAAATATTCCAAATAATGAAATGCCTAAAATTTACGAACAATGTTTTATTGGTTTGAGATTAACTATAAATGATGGAAATGCAAATATGGTCCAAGAAATGGAAGCAATGAATATTCCAGTAGTCCATAATCTAAGTGATTATGGATTAAAATGGAAAACGGTGAATGATATTAAGAATCATATAAAAAATAATAAAAAATTTTAGTAATAATATTTTTTTTTTAATATTATTAATATAATTAATGAGCAGTTATTTTGATGATGATTTATATTATAATACAATAATAAATAATGACGAAAGTAATAATGAAAATAACAATATTTCAGAGAATATAAATACAGATATGAATACATTGGAAATATGTGGTTATTTAAATAAAAAAAGTTTTTATCACAATGAAAATATAGAATTACATGTACATCAACCAAACCCATATAACCTAAATAAAAAAATTAATATGATTGTATATGATAAAGAATATAATGAACTTTTTCATATTAATGATATACCAGGTCAAGTTCAATCATGGAGTAATAATTCATTTGCAGAAGGATGTAATTGGACATCAATTTATCAATTCCAAATGCCTCAAAATTATAAATCAGATATATATTTAATTAAATTATATGATGTTATGGAATCAGAAGAGGCAAGTACATGGCCCAGTAATTGGGATGAAGTTAAAACATATAAAATTGCTTTTATCTTAAAAGATGCTAATAAATCTGCTGATATTTGTATTTTGGCTAATACAAATACATGGGAAGCTTATAATGACTGGGCAGGATTTGATGGTAGAATCGGTTTATATAAATGGGATAATTTACATGAAGAGAATAATATTAATGATTACAAAATATATGAGTCAAATAATTATAAAAGTAGTATTGTTAATTTTAATAGACCAAATTATTGGATAAATCAAGAAATTCATGAAATATCTGTTCCACATGAAAGAGAAAATATATATGGTGAATTACATACTTATCATACAAGTCATTTACTTATTGGAGAAATTTATTTATTAAAATGGTTAGATTCTATAAATTATTCATATAATATCATTTCAGATTGTGACTTAGATGATGATATGAATATTTTGAGTGGATATAAAATGCTTATGTTAAATTGTCATTCTGAATATTGGACATTAAATATGTATAAAAATGTTCTAAATTATTCATCTGTTGGTGGAAATATAATGTCATTGAGTGGAAATACTATGTATTGGTACTCTGAAATTTCTAATAATAAACTTGAAGTTAGAAAAAATAATAGCAGTCATACTTTAATTACTAATGGTATAGGTGGTTTATGGAAAAATATATTAACTGATATTACATCTTTACCACTTCCTCATTTATTATTAGGAAGTGAATATCATACAGAATCATTTAGTTATGGAGAAGGGTGGCCATATAAAATAATAGATGCTAAAAAAAATTTAGATACAAACACAAGTTGGATTTTTGATAATGTAGCCGGTTTAATTGTTGGACAAGATAGCTTTAATACTCATCCTGATAATACATTAGTTGGTGCATCTGGATGGGAAGTAGATAGATGTGTCATTGGGGAAGAATTTATTATTGCAAAAGCTGATAGTACAGATCCGGTATACACAAATGATATTATTTATTTCATAAATAATTATAATAGTAAAATTTTTAATACTGGATCTATTAGATATACTGGTGCTCTACAAAAAGAGGTACAAATCGATACAATCACAAAAAATGTAATTGATAGATTTTTGGAAGATACTGATGATAAAGTAATTATTTTAAGAACTAATGAATGGTTTTCTAATAATATTATTTTTACTGGATCTAACCTAAAATATATTTTAGATAATCTAGAGAATAAATCATATAATGAAATGCAAAATATAATTAATAATACATTAAGCGAAAAATATAATAATTTATCAAGTTATGATCAAGATCAAATTAATATAATCATTAATTACAAATTAAATGATGAAAATATGGCAGGCAATGGAATAATTCCAGCAGGATATTATAAATTAGGTATTAAGATTGAAGAAGGTTCTAATCCCACAACATGGTATAAGGTAGTTAATAACACTTTAGTAAAGACAACTGATGATGAAAATTGTTTGTTTTATTTAACAGATTATAGTTATTCTACAATAAGATTTAATTCAGAAAATGGTAATTTTTTAACTTTTTATGAAATGGAAAATGGTAATTTTTCCTTAAAAATAATATCATATTATGATTTACTTTATACTAATCATACAAAGTATAGTTTGATATCTTTAAATAATACTGATTATGAGACATTATCAGATTTAGATAATGTAAAACTTACTGATATTTTTAGAACAAAACTAAATGCCTGGAATTATAATCATGAGGGAACATGGTTAAATTCATGGCATATTGAGACATTAAATAACTATGAATATCCAATTTTATTTAGTGAAAATCCTTCAGTAAATTGTGAAATGACACTAATAAATATTTCACATGTTTACTTAAAAATAATCTTAAATGAATTTGATGGTAAGACATATGAAGAAATGAATATATTAATAAACAATTCATTAAATGAATATTATAATATATTAAATAATAATGATAAAAATTATGTAGATTTATTTATTAACCTAAAACTTAATGATGAAAATTTAATTAATGAAAATGATTTTATAAATGGAAATTATAAATTAGGTGTTAAGACAAATAATGGTGAAGAACCGAATCAATGGTATAAAGTTAATGAAAATAATGAATTAGAAATAACAGACATTGATGATGAAACGTCAACCTTTTATTTAGTAGGTTTTATAAATAATTTTACAATAAGATATAATTCTTCTCTAGGAAAATATTTATCATTTTTTCAAAAAGATAATGGTGATTATTCACTTAAATTGTTATCTTATTACGAATTAGCTAATAATAATATTAGCAAATTTGGATTTAGTCCAAAAGAAGGAACTGATTTTCCAAGCTGGACCACTACTAATTTTCCAACTAATTTTAGAGTACAAATAAAACATTTTTTATATGATTACAATTTAAATTGGGTTTCAGCATGGTTTATTGATTCAAGTTTTAGCTATCCTAAATTACTTTCTGAAAATGAAAATAACAATTGTGAATTAACATTAATTAACTTAAATAATCAAAACGGAACTTTATTCGATTTAGAATCAATTTTAGATCAATTTGAAAATAAATCATATAATGAAATGACTGAATTAATTAATAATACATTAAATAATAGTTATTTAAATTTAAATAATGAAGATAAATCAAAAGTAGATTTAATATTATCAGAAAAACAAAATGATGAAAATTTATCACAAACTGGAAATATTCAATCTGGCTTTTATAAATTAGGAGTAAAGACAAATGCAGGAGAAACACCAATTGAATGGTATAAAGTTAATAATGAAAATCAATTAGTTAAAACATCTACACATGATGAAAATAGTAAATTTTATTTAACCGGTAATTCTTATAAGTTTACAATCAGACATAATTCTGAAAATGGTAAAATAGTATCATTATATCAAATGGATAATAGCGATACATCATTAAAACTTAAATCTTATAATGAATTAAGTGATTTAGGTAAGTTTAGTTTTATAACTAAAACTGGAACTAATTATGAAGCTGGTGATAATTTAAATTATGAAAATATTTTAAGAATTAAAATAAATCAACATTTATATTCAGTTGATAACCAATGGTTATCTGGATGTCATATAGATACAGATAGTGATGAATATCCATTATTGAAATTTAATAGTCCAAATGATAATTGTCAAATAACATTAATACCTTATGATTATGTAAATAATGAGGATAATAGTAATTTACTAAATTTAGAATCAATTTTAAATGAATTAGAAAATAAGTCATATAATGAAATGAATGATTTAATAAATAATTCATTAAATAACAGTTATATTAATTTAAATAATGAAGATAAATCAACAGTAGATTTAATATTATCAGAAAAACAAAGTGATGAAAATTTATCACAAACTGGAAATATTCAATCTGGCTTTTATAAATTAGGAGTAAAGACAGATGCAGGAGAAACACCAATTGAATGGTATCAAGTTAATAATGAAAATTATTTGATTAAGACATCTATACATGATGAAAATAGTAAATTTTACTTATCAGGTAATTCCTATAAATTTACAATTAGACATAATTCTGAAAATGGTAAAATAGTTTCATTATATCAAATGGATAATGGTAATACATCATTAAAACTTAAATCTTATAATGAATTAATTGATTTAAGTAAGTTTAGTTTTATAACTAAAACTGGAACTGATTATGAAGATGGTAATAATTTAAATTATGAAAATATTTTAAGAATTAAAATAAATCAACACTTATATTCAGTTAATAACCAATGGGTATCTGGATGTCATATAGATACAGGTAGTAATGAATATCCATTATTGAAATATAACAACACAAATGATAATTGTCAAATAACATTAATACCGTACGATTATGTAAGTAGGAATAATGGTAATTTACAATTAATTTTAGATCAATTTGAAAATAAATTATATAATGAAATGAGTGAATTAATTAATAATACATTAAATAACAGTTATTTAAATTTAAATAATGAAGATAAATCAAAAGTAGATTTAATATTATCAGAAAAACAAAATGATGAAACTTTATCACAAACTGGAAATATTCAATCTGGATTTTATAAATTAGGAGTAAAGATAGATGCAGGAGAAACACCAATTGAATGGTATCAAGTTAATAATGAAAATCATTTGGTTAAAACATCTATACATGATGAAAATAGTAAATTTTACATATCAGGTAATTCCTATAAATTTACAATTAGACATAATTCTGAAAATGGTAAAATAGTTTCATTATATCAAATGGATAATGGTAATACATCATTAAAACTTAAATCTTATAATGAATTAATTGATTTAAGTAAGTTTAGTTTTATAACTAAAACTGGAACTGATTATGAAGATGGTAATAATTTAAATTATGAAAATATTTTAAGAATTAAAATAAATCAACACTTATATTCAGTTAATAACCAATGGGTATCTGGATGTCATATAGATACAGGTAGTAATGAATATCCATTATTGAACTATAGCAACACAAATGACAATTGTCAAATAACATTAATACCATATATAAATAATTAAAATAAAATAAATTTATTATATTTTAATCAAAAGTATTATTAATTAATTCATTAAAATTATGACATTCAGTTTGAAAATTTATTTTTGTATCTTTTAATATTTCGTAATTGCCAATTATATATAATATTTTTTTTTCCCATTCATCTAAGTTAAAATTATTACAAATTAAAAATTCTGGAAATAATTCTGAAAATCCAATATTTTGTGTTATTAATGGTAAACATTTATTATAATAAGATTCTCTAACTGTATTCGAGTTAGCATCAAAATATGAAGGGAATAATAATAACTTACTTTTATTCATATAATTTACACATTCTTTTTGCTCTAATAAACCTAAACAAGTTGAATTAGGAATATCCTCAAATTTTTTAAAATTACTTCCAATTATACATTTTTTATATTTATTAAAAATACCTTTATTTAGAATTTCAATAAAAAACATATTATTTTTATCAACTCTTTCTAAATTACTACAACATATTAAAATATCATATTCTTTATTATTAGTATATTCTGGCTTGTCAAAGCTAGTAATTGATGTAGTATCCAAAATATCTTTATAAATTTTATTAATTGAACTTGGATAAATTTTCATATATAATTTTTTAGATAATTCAGAATTAAATACAATTAAATCAGATTGTTTATTACATTCTATTTCTAAATCTATATTTTTATCAACAATAAATTTTTCATCTAAAAATTCTTCTGCTGTAATATTATCATAATATAAATAAAAATGGTTAATACCTGAAACCAAATAAATAGTATAACAATTAAATATATTTTTACAATAAATAGGAGCTATATAATTTTTAGCAATGCAAATATCAGGTAGAGATCCTAAATATTTAGTAGCTAAATTTTTTACATGAAAATCATCGTATTCTCTACTAAATAAATAAATACCACCAATATTATCTGGATCATAGTTATTTACAAATTCTGTATGGAAAAATAAACCTACAGTATTATATCCTAAATGTCTTAAATATTTAATAATTGCGTATGCATTAGTAGCAGCTCCTCCATAGCCTGGATATTGTGTACTGCTAACTACTATATTTTTATTAAATTTACATCCATTAAAGATACTTTCTATTTTTAAATTACTAAATGATTCATAAAAACTATCTTGTTGAATAAATTTTATTTTTTTTAAATAATTACTAATATTATCATGATTAACTAATTCTTTACATGTAAATCCTAAATGTTCATATTTATTTGAATTATTCCCTATTAAGATTGTTTTTTTATTGAATTTTTTTAATATATTAATAGACTTGTCAGCATTTTTAATTGGCCTATTAAAATCTGACATTATCAATCCATAATCGTATTCTCTTTTTTGAAATTCTGCTTTATCAAAATTAATTATTTTTTTATAATATGGAATAAATCCTGAATAAAATAATAAAGTATCTATATTAAATTTTTTCTTTAATAATTCTTGTGTAAATTTACTATTTGAAAATGCCTTATCTACATTTTTTATTTGATTTAAAACAGATGTATTAGCAAATAAATTATTTTCATTTGTCGTCAATTCATAATGATATTTTTCTAAATTATTTTTATAAATACCTCCAATACAATAAAAAATGGGACATTTAAAATAGGTTCTTAGATCAATATTTACAAAACTTTTTAAAATAATTAAATCTGGATTAAATTTTAAATTTGATATTATATTTATTAAATCTGATTTATTTATAATACAATATGAATTATATTCAATACATTTACTATCAGTAAAATTATAATATATTCCATAGGTATTATGGTCTTTCGAATAAAATTCCTGTAATGCATTACAATTAGTAGCTGCACCACCATAACCTGGGTAGTCTCCGCATAAAAATAAAATATTTTTGTATTCTGATATTAATTTTGAAAATTCATCTATGTTATCATTAAAATTATCAAGATTATCATTATTTATTAAATAATCTTTATGAACATATTTAAAAGGATTATATTCTTTAATATAATTCGTAATATCAGACATGTGTAAAAATTTTAGACCATAATCACTAAAATTGTGAATATATGGTATATTCATGGCTTCCAATTCATGACTCATATTTAAATTACCTTCAGTTCTTGAGAATCTCATTGCTATAAAACATTCTGAATATACTTTATACATTTCATTTTTTGGAATATTAATTTCATTACTAAATATAAAATCATAATCTCGCAGGCCACTAACTAACTGTTCATAAATATTACTTCCATATAATTCCTCTGATCCTTTAGATTCACCATTATATATATAAATTTTATATCCTACTTTTTTAGTAGGTTTAAATAATGTAGTATCCACAAAATTAAAATCTTTTCTAATTGATTTTACTTTCCATTTTTGTAATCTATTTTCAATATCGCCAGAAATAGATATATGAGTAAGTTTATAATTAGATAATTCTTTTAAATTATTCAAGTTATCTTTATTTTTAAATAAAGTATCATCTCCATCCCATATTAAATATTTATTACCTTTATGATTATTTATTTTTTTTAAGTCATCTTTATCATAAAGACCGAAAAATATCATATCTTCATTATTATTATAATCGGTTATTTCCTTAAAATTAAATTTTTTGTAAATAGATTTTTTATAACATAATAGTCTATCAGAAATATGAATTTGATTTATTTTATTAAAGTCAAATGGAATATTATTATAAGGTAAATAATTATGATTACTATGAAGCGTAGATAAATGTTGATTATCATATGTATAAAATATTTCACCTTCATTAGATATAAAAACTGGACTAATATTTGCACCTTCCATATTAGTACACCCTGTTAAACTAAAAAAATATTCATCATCTGGATTTACACAAATCGAATTTTTATATTTGATTCCTGGTGTACCATGATCTTGATTACATTTAATAGATACACAATCATTAGAATCATATTTGTAATATACATTATCATTTATTTTCCATAAACTATTTGCTAATAAATTTACTTTATTAACTTTATTACTAAAAAATAAATTACTTACATTAAATTTTACATTTTTATTAGGGTTATTGATTAGTAATAAAATTAATATATAGTTAATATTTTTTGGAATTTTAATAGTTAATTCTATTTTTTCAATATCTGAATTAAAAACTGTTTTACATTCAATTCCTAAAAGTTGTAAATTATAATAACATTTATTATTTAGAGCTAAATGTTCTTGAATATTATCATTTTCTAACGATAATATTTTTTTTACCCTTTTTAATTTTAAATAATTATATGATGTATCATAATTAAAATTAATATCATTACCACACCATAAAATCCATTTTTTACCTTTATGTTTTTTAAATATGTCATAATCTTTGTAAGTATATAATCCACAGAATATGACATTTTTACTAATATCATTTACTTGATTATATTCTATTATTTCTATATTTAAATTTAAGTTATCCTTTGATATTGATTTAGAAACATAAATATGTTCAATTTCATTAAATTTTATAAAAGTTTCTATATTCATAATTAAATATATATATAATTAATTATATATATATTTAATTATAAGGTTATTTTTTTAAGAAAATTAATAAAATATGTTGTTTTAATAGAATGACCATAATCTGTTAAATGTACTATATCTAATAAATATTCTTTACATTTGTAATCGTTAAATATATCTTCAATTATAATATAATTTTTACAGTACTTTTCTATAAATTTATTTATTTGATATCTTCTATACATAATTTTATTAAATTTTTCTTCAATTTGTTGTAAGTTTTTTTCACCGGATCTTTCAACTTTTGAAAGTAAATAATCTTTATTATCATCATTTAACTTAACAGTAATATGACCTGTGTAAATAAATGTATAATTATTTAACTTATTTTCTAATATTTTAATATCATTTAGTAACTCTTCTTCAGTATAAATATATTCTTTAAAATAATCATCTTTTATTTCACCAGCATTTATTAAATTTTTTATATGAATGTCATGTCCTACATTACCATATTTATCTTTATAATATTTCATAGTTGATATTTCTATATAAATAACATTGCAATTATTTATAGTTTCTAAAATTTCATTAAAATCATAGGTATCTTCATTTTTAATTAATGAATTTTTTACGTAATTATTATTTACCTTACCATTAATTAAATCAAAAAAAAATAAAATTTCTTTAATATTATGAAATTTTAAATTAGAAGATATATTATTAGTTAATATACCTCTACATGATGAAAACCTAAATATTTCATTAAGCATTTTTATATAAAGATAAACTTTTTTAAATATTTATGGTTTATAACCATAAATATTTATAATATCTACCATATTATATTTATAATATCTATCATTTTAATGAATAACAATGTAAATTATAGTGAATTTTTAAAAGTAAATAGTATATTCAAGTTCCATCATAATATTTTACCAATTAATAAATTTAAAATAATTAATAATTTTGATATTGATATAATATGGCCTTCGGACTATGTAGAATATCGTAATAATTGGCTAGAAATTATAGCCAAATATCCTAATTTTGAAGAATGTTTAACATATGCAAAAAGTCATTTTAATGAAAAATATGGAAAAGATTGGTTTAAAAGATACCATGATTTATTTTATAGCATAAAAAATAATGGATATAATAAAGATTTTGTTAAAACAAATTATGCAGAATATCCAGTCGGCGTAAGATTTCCTGATAATACAATTTATAGAGTTGATGGTACTCATAGATGTAGTGTTATGAAATATTTAGGTTATACCGAATTGACTGTTAAAATTTTTGAATTTGATGATTTAATTAAAGAAATACCTGAATTAAATCATCTTATTAATGATTTTATTAAAATGTGATATTTTCTTGTGAAATAAACAAACTTTCTATTTATAGCTTATATTACAAATAAAGTAGTTTTTATTATCTTTATTTTCAATTAATTCCATTAGTCTAATACATATCAATCGATTTATTTATTAAATTTTGGTGTAAAAATGTTCAAACGTTGTATTTATTAAATCATTCAAATATATTAATCTTTTGATTGGCTTTTTTTTATTCAAAAGATTAATATATTTGGTTTATTCATTAAATATATTTTATTTAAAATTTATTTCAATTTCATTACTTCTTCCATATCTATTATTCTCTGCATAAATTTTATGTATATTATTAAAGTCATTAATTAAATAAGTAAAATTATTAGATTTAAATTCATATCTATTAACTACTTTATTATTTTGTAAAACTTCAAATATATATTTCTTAAAATCTATTACAAAATAATCTATAATTTTTATATCTAATTTTTTTTTTTGATCATCATAAAAAAAATTAATTTTTATTAATGAACAATCAAAATTAATTATATTTTTATCAAAAGTGCTTTTAACTATATCTGTACAATTTCTATATGGCCAATATTTTTTATTCTTATATTTATATATTTTAAAGTTTGAAGGAGAATTTATAGAAAAGTAATTTATATCCCAACAATAAGAAAATAAATTAAATGTTCTAAATAAAGGATTCGGATAAGTTGTACAATTATTTCTTTCAATTTTAACATTATATAAAGTATTCTCATGTTTTATATCATTTAATTCAATTGAATTTAATGGCTTATTATAATTATCAACAAACATACAATTATATAATGGGTCCATAACTACCCATTTACTAATTTGAGGTAGATAAACTTCATTTAAAATATGAGATCCAGGGTGCCACCACATTAAAGTTCTACAATTAAATCCGAATGAATAACAACTATACATAAAAAATCTAGCATAAAAACTACATAATCCATCCTTACCACTAATACTATGTTTTAATATTTCATCTAAATCGTGAATTTCTTGTAAATAATATTTTTGATGTAAAAATACATTTTCTGAATTCCATCCATTTTTATTTAAAAAGTTATTAACCCAAATTCTTAATTGAATAATTTTATCTAAATCATTTTTATTATTAAAATCTTCATAGTCAATTTTAGATATAATTATATTTTTTAATTTAATAAAATCAATTTCGTAATTTTGAAATTTAAATTCATCATTCATCTTTAATATTTTCTCAGGATTATTTTTAATATATGGTTTCATTTATATATTAAAAATGAATAATTAATAATACTAGTATATAAATATTAGACCTTATTTATTGAATATACTTTACAATTTGTAATAGGATTAGAATTGTCACTTGATGAAAAATATAATGTATTAGATGTCCAAAAACAAAATAAACCTTTACCATTATTGGCAATTAATGAATGGTTTCCTTCTGATCTACCAATTTTCTTATCATCTTCCAATAAGAAATAATTTGATTTACCTGAATATTTTACACCTGCTTCATTTGTGTTAATTTGACATCTAAATAAATTACCTCCTTCATTAACAATAGTAGATTTATCTATTATATTATAGTTTTCATATGTAACTCTAATATTTTGTGAGAAATCAACTACTGTACTAAGTTGGTTACCTTTTAAATCGTAATGAATTTGAGTAACCTTTTTATCTCTTCCTTTTTGTATTGTTTTATTTGATAATTCTTCATATCCTTTATTATCTTTTGTCGGACCAGAATGACCACATCCAAAACCAGTTTTTTGATCTTTTTCATATGGAAATTTATTTTTTACTAAATAATAGTCTAGTGGGGATTTGTAATTTTCATTTTTTAATTTGGCATTTAACCATAAAAACTCTTGAACTACAAATTTATCTAAAAATGGATACCTTCCCTCAATTCCATATGAACCTGCGACATGTTCTTCTTTCATTAGATAAGCTCTTTGAGTATTTCTAAAAAAATTTTTCCAAGGAAAAACTAATTCTAAATTTTCAGGAAAATAACCTCCAATTGTACTATGATCATAAAATTTAACCTTATTAAATCCATAATCACTAAAAATTTCATCAGCACCACTTCCTGATAAATAAATTTTTTTATTTTCTTTAATCGCAAGAGAACAAATATATGAACATCCAATTGCTCCATTATCATCTGTCAGTACTTGTCCTGACTTTCTATATTCAATAATATCTAATAATTGCTTACCTAATAATTTATTATAATTTGGTATTTCAATTAACTTATTATATTTATCTCTTTCACCATTATCTATATTTAATTTATATTCCTCTGCATTTTTTTTCAGGAAATCACGAGCTCCTAAAAAATTTTCTCTTTTAACATTGAAAATTATAGAATCTTTAACTATTTCTCCTCTTTGTTTCATTACTTCTTTATCTTCAACATTCGCAATTGAATATGCTGTAAAATCTATATTTTGTTTAGTTAATTCATATGCAATTGCTCCACTATCATACCCACCACTCATTCCTATAAAAATTCCACATTTTGCATATTTTGTTCTTTTATGAATCGCATTTTCAAATGCTTTTATCCAATCATCGAAATTATCTTTATGTTGATTTAAATCAAATGTATGAACTCTTTTTTCATTTAAAATTCTTACATTTTCTAAATCCATAATAACTGTTTTATTTGCTAATACTTGATAGTTATTAGTTAAACCAATTCTATCTAAACATGATTTATAAGTAGAAATTCCAAATTCTTTTTCATCAAACCCAATCCAAATTGGTCTTGTACCAAAAATGTCACTTGAGTAAATTAACTTATTTTGATTAAAATCTACTAAAACAATTGCAAATTCACCATCTAAATATGATATAAAATCATCTCCATATTTTTCATATAAAGGAAGTAAACATTCTCCATCTGATTTATAATTACCAAAATCTTCAAAATTATATATTTCACCATTAAATATACAAATTATACTTTCATCCGTGTTATAAAAAGGTTGTTCAGTTAATGGACCAGTCATGGTCAATAACGTGTGTACAAATGTATGATTTTTTAATTTCTTTACATTTGTAGAATCAGGACCTCTTTTTTTTAAAAATTCTAATACATAATCTAAATTAACATTACTTAAGTTTTTATTTGTGTATAGAATACCGCACATATATTTATATATTTTTTTTTATAAAAATATGATTAAAATATATATAATTTTATGAAAAAAAATCATAATAAACAAATAAATAGTAATATATTAATTGTATCTGCTGACTTACCTTATATTGGTGGGTGCGGAACAAATAGTTATAATTTAATTAAATATTTAAGTAAAATATCTAGATATAATATTTTTGGATTATTTATTACAAATACTGATGGTAACGAAAATCCAGATAATTTAAATAATATTTATAAAATTAATATTAATTCTAATATTGAAGATGAATTATTTAATTTAAAAAATAATATAAATCATAATCATGGTGATATAGATCTAATTATAATTAAAAATTATAAATCTTTTATATTTATAAATAGGGTATTTAACAATGAACATAAATTATTTTTATCATCGGGATTAAGATATTTTACAAATGAAATTGAAAAAGGTTTTCATTCACAGGAACTTATTAAAAAAAATTTTAATTCTTTAAATTTTGATTTTGATATAAATATAATAGATGATGGTAATATTTATGAAAATGTTTCTAAATATGACTTATATTTAGAAAAATATGTTTATGAAAAATCAGATAATATAATTGCCAATTCTGATCTTACAAGTAATATTTTGAATTTATCAGGAATAAAGAATGTTGATGTTTTGAATACTACTTTTATAAATTACGAACCTGGATATTCTATTTGGAAATTAAGACCTTTTATAGAAAATACATATGATTTATTTTCTACAGATGAATCAACTGATTTAATATATTTATTTAAAGATTCAAAAGATTATAATACGAATATTTATCCTATTATTATAAAAAATGTTTTGTTATCACTTGGTTTTAATTATATTAATAATAGATTTGAAAATTATAAGGATTGGTTTAATAAATTAGATTCAAAAAATCAAAGAAAATTAATAGCAGATAGTGATGATTTTTTAAATTTAAATTTTTTAGAAAACATGGTAAATAACTATAATAATTACATTAATAATTTTTACAAAAAAGAATATGATTTAGTTTTTGTAGCATATAATCTCGGACGTAAATTAAAAAATTATAATTTATTATTAAGATTAATTAAATCAAATAAACTAGATCATTTAAATATCCTAATAATTGGAATAAATGATAGTGTAGAAAAGATAAATAAACCAAATGTAAAATATTTAGGATATACAGATAATAACAAAATAAAATTACTATTAAAAAATTGCAAAACTTTAATCTGTCCTTCTTTTTATGATAGTAATCCAAATGTAATTTGTGAAGCAATGATGAATGATTGTAATATTATAACATCTGAAAATTGCGGTAATTTTAATTATTTAAATAATGATTTAATTGTTAGAAATTTTAATGAAGATGAAGAATGGTTAGATAAAATTAACTTATCAGTTGTAAATAAATATTATAATAAAATAGTAGATAATGATCAAATTTTAGCTGATTTTATAAAAATTATAGATAAAATTATTTTTAAGGATACTATAAATTTAATTTATAACTGTTCTAATAAAGGAAATCTGTTTTTTAGAAGTGAGATGTTAGGACAATATGAAATAAATAATTCAATGTCTGAACTTTTTATAAATCCAATTTATCCAAAAAAAAAATTTAAATATCATAAATGTTTTAGTCATGGTGATTATCCTTATCAAAATTGTGAAACATGTACAAGATATTTAGTTTATGAAAGAAATAATTTAAATTTTAATTATTTAGAATACAAAAAATCAGATATGGAATTTGATGAAACTCTAAGTGTAAGTAATAATAATATTTATTTTCAAATTTGTTTGGATTTAGCCAAAAAAAATAATTATAAGGTAATCAATTACGTGTCATATGATGGAGCAGCAGGATGTAAAGAAAAAAATGATAAGACATTAATGAATTCATATTATTTAGATAATATTAGAGTAAATATATTTTTTATAAATGATCCTAGAGATATAATATCATTTAGACATGCTAATTACACATTTTTAAGAGGATATTATAATTATTTACATGGATTATTTAAGGAATATCGTATTTTTTATTCAGCTGCTTGTTGTGAATTAGCTGAAACTGGTGAACCAACACAATTTAGTGAATATAATAAAATTTTATATCATGATATTAATGATTATAATTATTATTGCAATGATTCTCGTAAATATTCAAGTACTAAAATGGTACAATTTAATAAATTTTATAATGTAAAAGATAAAATTACTAATGATAGAAAATATGATTTAGGTTTTATTTCAAGTGGAAAAGGTTCAACTAAAAATGTTGGATTATTTGCATCACTATTAGATTATATTTTAGAAAATAACACATCATTAAAAATATTAATAATTTGTGATAATGATATTTTTTTAAAATATCAAACTTTAGAAAATGTAACATTGTTATATAATAGTGAATTTCATAAAAGTATTAATTTGTCAGAATATTATCCAAAAATAAGATTTAATATTTTAATGTCTATTTATGACTATTGTCCTCGAACATTAAATGAATCTTTATCATTTGGATGCTTTAATATTTTATTTAAAAATATATATAGTGGCTCTTATTTAATAAGAGACAATCCCGAATTTGGATATTTAATTGATTTAAAAAAATATAGATTAGAAAATGTTAATAAGATAAAAGTTGAAAATATTTACTTTGATAAGTTTAAGATGGTTTGGAAAGATGTTTTAAATATATTAGATAATAAAAATATTAATCATATGGGTATTTCAGCAATTTTTAATATAAAATATAATATTCAAGGTAAAAATAATTTAATAAATAATTTATAAAATATACCATAATTATAGTAAAATATTTATTTATATATATGAATATTTTAATAACTGGAGGAGCAGGATTTATTGGATCAAATATTGTTGAATTTTTATTAGACCAAGATAATGTAAATAAAGTTAGAATTTTAGATAATTTAGTAACGGGTAATAAAAACAATGTTTTACCTTTTTTAAATGACAAAATTGAATTTATGTATGGTGATATAACTGACTTAGAAATATGTCGTAAGGCATGTGAAGGGATGCATAGAGTTTGTCATCAAGCAGCTTTAGGATCAGTTCCTAGATCTATTGATAACCCATTGGCATCACATAATTCTAATGTAAATGGATTCTTAAATATTTTATGTGCTGCTAAAGAAAATAATATAAAAAGAATTGTTTATGCGTCATCTTCATCTGTTTACGGTGATCATCCTGATTTACCAAAAGTTGAAGAAAAAACTGGAAATTTATTATCTCCATATGCTGGAACTAAAGGTATTGATGAGATCTATGCTGGAATATTTACTAGATGTTATGGTATGGAATGTATTGGATTAAGATATTTTAATATTTATGGTCCTAGACAAGATCCAAATGGTGCATATGCTGCAGTAATTCCTAAATTTATTGAATTAATGAAAATTGGTAAAAGACCTAAAATAAATGGAGATGGTAATTATTCAAGAGATTTTACATATGTAACAAATGCAGTTCAAGCAAATTATTTAGCATTAACAACAGAAAATTCTGAATGTTTTGGAGAGGCATTTAATATTGGTGCAGGAGGTAGATTTAGTATATTAGAAATGTTTAATATAATAAAGGAAGAGTTAAAAGTTGATATGGAACCAATATTTGGAGAAAATAGAGCTGGTGATATACCACATAGTAACGCTGATATAAGTAAAGCAAAAAAAATGTTAGGATATGATCCGAAAGTATTATTTGATGAGGGTATTATTATGACAATAAAATATTATTTAAATAAATGTTAATAATTAAAATATTTATTTGTATTCATTTAATAAATGAATACAATTTTAGTAATCGGAACCGGATGGGGTAGTTCAACATTTATTAAAAATATAGATACAAAGAAAAATAAAGTTATTGTTATATCTCCTACTAAAGATTTTACTTATACACCGCTATTAGCAAATAATATTAAAAATAATACAAATTTGACAGTTGATGTTTCTAATTTAAATAAAATAAATTATATAGAAGACTCTGTAATAGATTTAAAAATTAATAATAATAAAATTATTACAAAAAATAATAAAGAATATAAATATGATTATTTGATTTTATCACATGGTGCTGATATTAATACTTTTGGAATAGAAGGAGTAAAAGAAAATTGTTATTGTATAAAGACATCATATGATGCTGATTATATTAGAAATAAATTAAATAAATTACCAAACAATTCTAAAATTGCAGTAATTGGCTGTGGATTAACTGGGTCTGAAATTATTGGAAATTTAATTGATTACAATAAATTCAACATATATGCAATTGATGGATTAAATAGACCATTGTTGACATTTAGTCCAAAAATAAGTAAATTTACATCTAATATATGGAAAAATAATGGAGTAAATCTTCATATGAATAATTTTGTAAGTAAAGTAGATAATAATAGCATTTATTTTAAAGATGATAAAATAAAATATGATATTGCTATATGGTGTGGTGGTATTAAAATATCACCTTTGAGTATATTAATCAATAATGTACTTAATTTAAATTGTAAATTCGGAATTCCGGTAAATGAATATTTGAAAGTTGAAAATACGAAAAATGTATATGCAATAGGTGATTGTGCATATTCTGGAAATCCACCAACTGCGCAAGTTGCAAGTCAACAAGGTAAATATTTAGCGAATTATTTCAATAATAATTTTGAAGGTAATGAATTTAAATTTAAAAGTAAAGGACAAATATGTTATATAGGTGACCGTAATAATGTTTATCAAAATGGCAATTTAATTTTTAAAGGTAAATTAACTGGATATTTAAATAATTTTGTTCATTTATATAATTCAATTAATTTTAAACAATTAATAAATTTTTTAAAAAATTAATTTAAATAATATTTAATTATTTAAATTATTTAATTATCTACAACTGCTCTACCTTTATTATTTTTCCAGTCTTTCTCGGGTCTGTCTATTTTATCATTTCTTTCAATAATTGCATCCATAATATATGGTTTCATACCAGATTCTTGCATCTCATGTCTTAAACTAGATGTATCTTTTGGAAAACAAGTACCACCAAAACCCTTACTTCCATCGTGTCCAGGAACTTTTGTATGACTATGTAAAATTCTATCATCATTTGCTGCAAGTGCTCTTACATTTTCATAATTAATTCCCTTCATTTCACAAAATTGATACATTTCGTTACAAAATGATACTTTGGTAGCTAAAAAACAATTTTTAAACATTTTTACCATTTCTGCTTCTTTATTACTTACGAAATGTAAATTATTATGTTTAATTCTATCATTTTCAAATGCTAAAGTAAATAATTCACTTATTTTTAATTTAAATTCTTCATCTTTTGGCCCATTTAATAAACCAAAAATCCAATCTTTATTATTAATAAAATCATTAATAAAATTTTTTTCGGTTAAAAATTCTGGCATGAAATATACATTTAGTTTATCACATGTTCCAGCTGGTACAGTTGATCTTAGAATAATAAAACCTTGATAATTAATTGATTTTAAATCAGATAAAACAGATTCTATAATATTTAAATGACAAGATCCATCTTTACTCATTGGTGTAGGTACACTAATAAATATTAATTCACATTGATTCATGTCATCTAATTTTAAGCCTTTTGGTTCACATGCATCAGGGTTGATATCATATGCTAATAATTCAATATCTTTACATTTTAATTGAGTTGTAGCTTTACCCACAAATCCATTGCCGATTACTCCTATGTTCATTACTTCTAGAAATATAAAAATAAAGGTATGGGTTAAAAATTTATAACCCGTATTTTATATTTTTCATTAATATATTTAATGTTAAGTTTAGTAGATACAATTAAAAGAAATAATATTGAACAAATTGTTATTTCTAGCTCTTTAGATGATAATAAATATACCTATTTTAAAAATATTAACTTAGAAGAAAGTAAATATAATAATAATAAAAAATCTACATTATTCTGGGGTGTTTATAATACAACAGATATTGCAAAAATTTATCAACATAATGGACCCATTTACATATTTTGGGGAGGTAATGATATATGTGCAGCAAATAAATTAAGATTAAAATTTATAAGGAAATATTTAGTAAAAAAAAAAATATCATGTCATTATTACAGTGATAATAAATGTTTAATTAATTTGAATAAATATTTTCCAAATAATAATTTTTTAAATATAAATAATAAAATAAATATAGTAAATAATAACATAAATGTGGTAAATAATAACATAAATGTGGTAAATAATAAACAAAATTTGTATTTTTTATGTACTGAAAAAAATTCAGGTGATTATAATACAGCATTTGATTTTACAAAAGATATAAATGACTATAATTCGATTATTACTTATATAAATGAATTACCTAATATTCAGTTTAAAAGTAATGATTTGATTGTATTTATGGATGAAAGTTTATGTAGAAAAATAAATATTAATATTTTTAATAAAATTAATTGTATTAAAATTGCATGGGTTAGAAATTGGGAAAGAAAATGGTTAGAATATCTTAAATTATTTGATTACGTTTTATGTTGTACTAATAAAGCTAAAACATTTATAGAATCAAATGGTATAAAATCATATATTTTACCTATTGGAGGTAATTTTAATGAATATAATTTTTCTCAAAATTGTGAATATGATATTTTAATTGATGTTAATTTAAAAAATAAAAGAAAAATTATAAATAATATAATAGGATTAGTTAAAATTAATAAATATAAAATTGCTATTATAGGTGAAGGATGGGATAAATACTTATCAAAAGATGAATTTAATTTAATAAAAAAGTATTATAAAGGATCTATTAATTGTGATGAAATTAAAAATTATTATTTACGCTCAAAATTAATTATAGATGATTGTAATATAAATACTGAAGAGTTTGGTAGTGTTAATAAACGTGTTATTGATGTAATTTCATGTAAAAGACTAGTTATAACTAATAATAAAGTTGGTAATGATGAAATATTTGATAATACATTACCATATTATGATTCATTCGAAACATTAAAAAATGTTATTACTTCTTATATTAATGATAATAAAAAATATAATAATAAAGTAAATCAATTATATACATACGCTAATAAATTTATTAATAATGATAAATATAAACATGTATTTACTAATCTACCTTTATTTCAAAAAAATAATGTTGAAATCGATCTAGTAATAAAAATATGTGGACGTGATAAAGTAAACTTTACATTTACAGATTCATATCAATGGGGTGATTTATTTATGGCTGCTAATATTAGAAATGAATTATTTAACTTATATGGATTAAATTGTCAGATTTGTTTAATTAACGATTGGTATAATTATGAAATTTATAATTGTAATAATGTTTTATTTTTACGCGGAATTAGTATTTATAATCCAAAACCTGAAAATAACAATATGGTTTTATTTATTTCACATCCTGAGTCATATACTGATGAAGAATTTAAAAAATATAATAAAATAATTTGTTGTTCAAAAGTATTTTATGAAAAGATAAAAACTAATTTAAAATTAAATGAAGATGATATAATTTTTGCATTACAACCAATAGCAATACCTGATGAAGTAAAAACAGATAAAGAGAGAGATATATTATATGATGCAATATTTATAGGAAATAAAATGAGAGAAAGAGAATCAATTAGCTGGTTAACAGAAGATAATTTAAATAAAGTTAAAATATTTGGTAATATGTGGGAAAATGAAAATATTAAGCCGGTTATACAAAATATAAAATTTATTAATAATAAAGAAGTGATAGAACTTTATTTTAAATCTAAGATTATATTAATTGACACATGGAAAGATATGCGTGAAAATGGATTTATAAATAATAGAGTTCTTGAAGGATTAATATCAAATAATTATGTTTTAACTGATAACGTAAATGGATTAGAAGATTTTAATTTTAATAATCTAACTATATATAAAGATAATAATCAATTAAATGATTATTTTAATTTATTATTAAAAAAAGAACTTTCTCAAAATCAAATAAATTTAAATATCTTGAAACAAAATAATAGCAAAATACATAATTTCATAGCTTCAAATGTGAACATTAATGAAAAAACTGTCTATTATTTGAATAAAAATCATTCTGGTGGAAGTTGGCATTTCTCAGAAAATCTATTTTTTCATATAAATAGATGTAATGAGTATATTAAGTTTAAACAAATTTCAGATAAAAATGATTTAAATAGTATCTGTTCAAAAGATGTAATATTTATACAATATTTTTTTGATTATAAAATTAAAATAGAAGATATACTAAGTGTAAAAAATAAAACTAATTGTAAATTAATAATATCATTACATGACTTTGTTTGGGTTGATAATCCATATATACATGATCATCCTGAAAAAGCACATCTTAAAGAAAATATTAAAATTAATGAAGATGTAATAAACTTATTTGATTCAGCAAATTTTATAGTATCTCCATCAAAATATGTTACAAATGAATATAGAAAGTTTTTTAAAAATTGTAATATAGTTAATATACCAAGATTTGATTATAAAATAAATTATGATAATGTCCATTATAAGCCTATAAAAGATGAACTTAATATTGGTGTTATTCATAGAATATGTATATATAAAGGTAAAGAGTATTATGATTTTTTTAAAAAAATTAAACATGTTAAATTTAATGACAGATTAATTAAAATTAATCTTATACCAATTACTTATAATTATTTTGATGTTTTTAAAAGATTAGATAATATTCATTGTTTAACATTTTTTAATTACTATCCAGAGACTTATAATCAAGCTTTATCAAAAGGTATTATGACTGGATTACCTATTATATTTAATTCAATTGGAGCTGCAACAGAAAGAATGTTAGATGATAATAATAATCCATTACAAGAAAGATTTTTTGAAGTTAAACAATGTTCAGGAAAAGCAATAATAGATCAATTATATAATGTTATTGAGTTTTTACATTTTAAAAAACCAATAAAGAGTCTAGATATTAAGCCAGATATTATCTTTCATAATGATTGGCTTAAAATTTTCAAAGAAAAAAAACCTATTGTAAAAGAAAAAAAATATAATAAAATTGCTATTTGTTTATATGGACTTTATCGAGACGAATCATGGTATGAAAGTTTTAAAAAGAACATATTAGATGTATTAACATCAAATGGTATTGAATATGATATTTATATTCATACATATTACAATGTAAAATTAAATTTAAAAAGATCAAATGAATTTGGTACTTTAAAAACAAATATAGAGAATGATATAAAATGTAAATATATAATAAAAGAAGATCATGAATTGATTTTAAATAAAAATAAAGATTTATTTGAATCCGCAAAGAAATACGGTGATGCATTTAATAATGATTTTGAAAGTGTTAAAAATTTACTTTTACAATTAAATAGTCTAAAAAAAGTTACAAGTTTATGGGTGAACGAATCAAAATATGATCAGTATTTTTATGTAAGGTTAGATACTTTATTTCATGATAAAATTGATATTGATTTTATTAGTAAGTATTCAAATAACAAAACATTATTTACATGTAATTGGTTAGCAAGTTTTGGTATAAATGATAGATTTAGTATAGGAGATTATAATGTTATGAAAATATATGGAAATAGAATTAATTATATTTTTGATTATATGAATTATAATAAAGAAAAAAGACCATTACATTCAGAAAAGCTTGTTAACTTTATTTGTTATAAATATAATATTATAAATATAGAATTAGAAAATTTTAAATTTTCTAGAATTCGTTTAAATGGTGTTTTAAAAAATGAACCGTGGCATTTAAGTCATAAAAATACATTTTTATTACCATCATTGATTGACTAGTTACTATAATAATTACAACAAGCTTATAATATCGTCATTTAATAATATTAAAAATTTATTTAATTTCTTTGAATAATTAATTATATCAATTATTCAACTAATATTATACCTTTGAAACTTTCAGAAAAATGGGTTATCACTAAATTTGAAGATTTTTGTTAAATATTGTAATAGTCTATACTAAATCTTTTAATCCAGTCATTAGATCTAATTTTATATCCCATCCTAAATCTTTCAATTTTTGATTTGAAATATAATAACGTTCATCATTATAAGGTCTGTCTTCAATATATTCAATCCATTTATCATAATTTTCTGTATTTTTAATCATTTTAATTAAATTTTTAGCTATATCCATTACTGAATATTCCATACCTTCATCACATCCAATATTGTAAATTTCTCCTATTTTA
>ERZ807291.1264-NODE-1264-length-41657-cov-6.267223_pt1 | contig 41657 bp, 34 predicted proteins | sample MGYA00521257_ERZ807291 | MGnify/ENA primary metagenome ERZ807291 (study PRJEB31413, sample SAMN03169783) | marine metagenome | biome: Marine; feature: Water; material: Subsurface seawater | place: North Sea | collected 2011-04-28 | depth 1 m m ...
CGCAAGCATCTGTCGATTTGCTACGTTCTGTTTTGGCATTACTAGCAAGTGGAGATAGACTAAAAGCTAATGAAGCTAAAGATGCATTTTTTATAAATTGACGACGGGATTTTGATTGGTCTAACATAGGGGTAAATATACAGATTAGATGACTGGTATCAGCTCTTGAATTGTCATTCTTTTCCGACGTCGTACCAATAAGAAATTACCGAATACTGTCTAGTAATAGGTGCTGCTAAGCAGATAATAGGTAATCAGGCTATGAAGAGATAAGATACCGCTTACCTTTGCACCAAATATAAGAGGAGTGAGGTCGCAGAGTAGATGGTCATTTCAAAATCAATAATACACAAATGACATTTAAAGAACTAGGCCTTACCGAAGCCTTACTAAAAGCGGTAGCAGACAAAGGATACGAAACCCCTAGCCCTATTCAAGAAAAAGCCATTCCACACATATTGGCTGGAAAAGATATTCTTGCCAGTGCACAGACGGGTACAGGCAAGACGGCTGGCTTTGCCATGCCTATGATTCAGTTGCTTACTAAAGAAGCTCCAAGAAATAATCGAGTAATACGCGCACTGATACTGACACCTACTCGTGAGTTAGCAGCTCAGGTATTGGAGGATGTTCAGACGTATAGCAAGCACGTAGACTTGAGAAGCATGGTCATCTTTGGTGGAGTGAAGCAAAATCCACAAGTAAATAAACTTCGCAACGGGGTAGATATACTGGTAGCTACGCCAGGTAGACTAATGGATCTCCAAAATCAAGGATTTATTTCACTTCGAGATATTGAGTTTCTTGTTTTGGATGAAGCAGATAGAATGCTCGATATGGGCTTTCTTAGGGATATTAAAAAGATTATGGGTATGATGCCTGAAAAGCGTCAGAACCTACTTTTTAGTGCTACGTTCTCGCGTGAGATACGTACACTGGCCAATGGAATACTCAACAATCCAGTGACCGTAGAAGCTACTCCAGAAAACAGTACTGCAGAGCGAGTAGAGCAGGTAGCATATAGATGTGACGCTAAGCGCAAGACCGAACTGATTACCAAATTAATATGGGAGGGAAACTGGCACCAAGTACTCGTATTTACCCGCACCAAGCACGGAGCGAATAGACTCACAGAGAAGTTAAACAAAGCAAATATTACTGCAGCAGCGATTCACGGGAATAAGTCGCAAGGAGCACGTACTAAAGCGCTAGCAGGGTTTAAAGCGAAAGAGGTAAGTGTACTCGTAGCTACGGATATAGCTGCTCGAGGACTAGATATTCCATTGCTTCCTTTTGTGATCAATTTTGAACTCCCTAATGTACCAGAAGATTATGTACACCGTATCGGACGTACAGGTAGAGCAGGAGCAGAGGGTGTAGCTATCTCACTGGTAAGTGCAGATGAAGCTGAATATGTGAGGGGTATAGAGAAACTACTCGGTATGCCACTTCCAAGTATGACCATAGAAGGTTTTGAGCCTACGAAAGGACCTGTAGGAGGCGGTAATAAGAAGCAAGGTGAAAATCGTGGTAGAAACAATGGAGGAAGACCTCAAGGCAATAGAAACGGCGGTGGAAACAGAAGTGGCGGAAATAGCGGCGGTGGTAACCGTAACTTTAGACGTACACCTAGAAACAATAATAACGGCGGCGGGAGTAGAGATTAATCTTTCTGCTCTTGGCCTATTTGTTCAATGATACCTGCCTTAGGTCTTAAGGCTTGATGGTATAACTGCTTCACTTTGCTGACTTCGCAGATTGCCCATATCACTAATCCTATTTGCAATAAGAAATCCTAATACACTGCGTATTTTCTCAGAGGTGTCCTCATTTGGAAGCTTTGATATTATCTATTTCTAACGGAAAGTCAGTCCTAATCTCCCGTCCCTATCGTATCTATCTCATCACTAGTGCCTAGCGAAAATCTTCGAAGATAATATCGAGTACTGAGTAGGTCTATCACCACCCATATAGCTAATGTAGCAGTTACACTAGTGATCGCTTTAAGAATGGTGCTTACTTGTCTAGTCTGATAGCTGCCTTGCATATCTGAATACTGCATAGAGATAAAGATGTAGACTATGGCAAGTAGTAAAAGAAGTGAAGCCCACACTATGCCTGATATCCAGTATATCTTAGAAATATCTGTAGGTATATTTCGGTCTATAGGTCTACGGTCTGATAAGTCCCGATTTTCATTGTTATAAATTTTAGAAAATATCTTGAGTGTTTTCATGTTGAATATGACGTAGCCCAAGCAGGGAATTGCCATTGCTAGGATGACTCCATAAGTCGCTCCGGCCTGAAACCCAGGGATAGATGTTTGTCCCAAGTTGATGCTCATCTGAATGATCGCCAATAGAAATGCACCCAATAGGATAATGGTAATGCACATTAAAAACACCTTTAGTACTACTCTAGTCATATCTGTTGTATTTGTCCAATCCTCCGCACATTGGAGGCACTTAAAATTATACTCAAAGCAAGCGAATATAGCAGCTTTATCACTAAATAAAGGTGTATTGACCCGGATTATGTATTCCGCATCATTCGTACGGTGAACACTCCAAGTATCAGTATAATTATGCCCATGGTTATCCATAGCCAGGTTTTACTGGGTGCGGATTCGTTACCTTTCAGAGTAGGTGTCAATAGTGTTGGAGTATCTTCTAGTGTAAGCTGGACTAAGTCTTTGGGTATTTTGTCTTTGAATAGTTCAATGTCATAGGTCGGTTTCGTTGCACGTTTATTGCCATAAGCTAAGTAGTAATTAGCTGGCTTGTCAAATCTTGCAGTAAGCCGATAGATATACCCCAGTATTCGTATATCGTCTACCTTGAAGGGACTATTTTCTCCATGATAAATGAGTATGCGCAGCTTGTTGGTATGAATGTTATTTAGATCATACGAATGATTTTCAAATGAAGTATAGTTCCCCGAGTAAACGTCTTGGTATGAATAAGTCCATCCTTTTTCGGTCTGAATACTATCGACCAATGCACTAATTTTGATTTGACGGATGAAGTCATTCTCATTCTTTGTCAATAGTTGCAGTGACGCTACAGGTACATGGTGTTTAAGTGTTACCTCGAGTAAAGTGGTGTTGTTGTCCTCGATTTTTTGTGAGAGTGGTCCGTGCTGATAGTGAACAGTAGATTCATTGCTTTTTTCGGTATAGAGCGTACGAGCAGAGGTGATACTTGGTGAAGTAGTCGCTTTAGGTATGGCTACTCTGTAGTATTCGTATTCTGAGTCAGGAAACAGAATAGTGGTAAAACTATACTTTTGAGGTGCAGCATGAATCGATAAAACTCTATAATCGGATACTATAGTATACCACTCGCGATTGTCATTACTTCCTTCCAGTGAGAGTAGATAATCAAAGTTACTTGCTGAAAATTCTAGTTTTATTTGATTGATAGCACGCGGAGACTCAGGCTTGAGTGTCACGTATTCCATGTTACCTAGTCTACTGGGGTTTAGTAGCTGAAGAGGTGATTCTAGGATCTCTTTCTTCTCGGATAATACTTCTATGAAATAGGGGGCAGAAATGGTGTCATTGTCTGCTGTTATGCCAACTATTCGGATATCACTCTGATTTTTTTTAGCCTTTGAGAGCACAGAGACTGGAATGTCTAAGGTGTGCCATTGGTCGGTGATATTTAATATCTTCTGAGTGTATAGCTGCCCGTTTAGCTGTGCATGAACTAAGGTGGAGCTAAGCAGAATTAGGAGGTTAAGGGAGATTAGCTGTGTTTTCAGATGAGATGTTTTTTTTGTACTTGTTATTCAAAAAGGAGATGACTATTAGAAGTAAACCGAGTGATACAAATACTATCGTTTTAGCAATGGTGTCTAAGTGTGAAATGTCATAGAAGAAGACTTTCAGTAATGTGAGAGCAAATAGTCCAATTGCTCCAATACGAAGTAACGCATTGTCTTTCCATATTCCGTAGGCTACAATGGCCAATGAGTATACTCCCCATAGTATACTTAGTCCCAATTTGTAGTTATGCGTATTGCCAGAGAAATTCATAATGCTTAGCAATTCACTACTGAGCACCCATACGATAGATACGTGAAGCACCACATCAAATACTTTTTTTAGCTCTAAGCCTATAAAGCTTTGTTTAATGTAGCGATAATTAATAGCCAAGAATACAGTAAATAGGAGCAACGCAAAGTATCGGATGCCTAAATTCCACCAGCTGTGATGGAAGTATTGATCTGCAGCTCTGTCAATAAAAGATTCTCTAAGCTCACTAATAGCATAGAGCCCAAGCATTAAAAAAGCAATTGTGGCAATAAGGTTAAAACCTAAGTTTGCCTTGCCAAGTTGGGGATTCTTGAACCACTTTATATTTACTAGTGATAAAGCTAAACCTATGAGAAGTGTATACATCACAAGCCAGGTAGATCTAAACTCTCTAAAATCCATGTTTCGTAAATTATAGTAGCCTTGGTCTAGGTTTGGTGTCAGTTGAGAGGCATTTAGTTTTTGAGTCCAGTAAGTAGAAATCTCTAAAAAGAACATAAAGTAAAATGTAGCAAAAATTAGCAAGGGAAGCGCCTTTTCCATTAGTCCATAATACGCGCTAGATCGGATGGACTCTGTTTGATATTTTGTCTGACTCCATAGGTAATAAATAAAAGAAAGGCATATGACAAAAATGAATGAACTTATAAAATGAATATTGAGTATAGGAGTCAGAACATTCTCTCCCAAAGTGCCTAGCAAGTGACTACTTTCTATATAGGAGTATTTCCAGTCTTGTAGTAAACTTACACAAGCGAGTAGTATTAAAGGGTAAGCTAGTGTTTCGTATACAGGAACGTTTTTTGTCCTTCCTATCCAGAAGAGTAACGCTGCCTCACCTATCCACAATAGTGTTACCCAATTACCATCTAACTGTACCGGTATTGCTATAGTGACGAATACCAGTACCAACCCAGCTATGAGAAAGAAAAGGTTTTTATCAGCTAATTTTAATCGGTGTATTGCAGCACTTATTCCAAAGTGAATGAGTGCATTGATGAGCGTAAATAAGCCAAGGTAATTTTTTGTGGAGGATTGGTCTGACAGCAGTATATACCCCATACCAAAAAAGATAAATGAGTTTAAGAGTAAGATGACAATATCACCACGCGTAAACTGCTTCTTGTACTTAAGTTTATATGCTATGAATGTAGCATAGAAAATAGCAAAGAAGATACTTAAAAAGGTAAAGGCCAGCATAAACTGTGAGCTACGTGAATAGTCTGAGACAAACCATCCGCAGAAGATAAGCCAAGTCATAGCAAACGCTGAATAGAATAAGGTTCTCCAGTTTTGAGTGAGTGAGATGACCAATATCCCAATATTAATAATAGCCATGTAACTAAACAGAATGTCTACCCTTCCAGAGCCGGTGCTTAGTAAAAAGGGTACAGCATACGCACCTACTAGTCCCAGTAGCGCGATGATTTGCTTTGTATAATTTAGAGCGGCGTAGACAGTAAATGCGGTAAAGACCAACATTAATGCAAAAGCCATTAACTGAGGGAATAAGTCATACAAACTATATCCCAAATAGGTAATAAAGTAGAGTATAGACATAGCTCCACTGACTAATACAGAACTATAACTTTCGTACTTGGTCTTGAGTTTCATGCCAAAAACCAATAACCCAATGCCTATAACGTACCCTATGATGATGCGTGTAGCCGGATTTATTAATCCATTGTCTATACTGTATTTGGCTCCTATAGCTACACCTAGTATGGTGATGAGAATACCTATCTTGTTAATGAGATTTTCCCCTATAAATTTTTCTAAATTACTTTGTATTGGCGAGGGCCTTTTTGTTGTGTTCGTTGAGGTGACTAGGGATGGCTGACTACTGGTCTGTAGCTCATTCGCTAGGTCTCTTGCTGATTTTATAGTCTTTAAGTTGACAAGTTTTTTAGGTTGTTCTGGCGAAATTTGGGTAATGTCCTTTGGTAAAGCTCCTTGTAAAGTCTTAATCTCACTTTTTAGTTTATTGGCTTGCTCTATGAGTTTAGCTTGGTCTCTTAGCAGCGCATCTATCTGGTCAGATAGCTTTTGAACTATATCATTTTGATCGGGCATAATTGGATAATCAACAGAGGCGTTTTTGTGCGCTCTTCAATTCAAATATAGATTTATGCACCGAATAAAGCCCTCTTTTCTTTAGAGGGCTTGTGGTTAGTGCGATCGGTAGAATGCTGCTAGCGTTCGTTATCTTTAATCTATGAGCAGCGGAGCTTTGCCATCCGTCACTATGATTTTACTATTTGGAGATTTAGATAGCTCTCGGAAAGCTTCTATACTCTTTAGTTTTATGATTTCTGGTGTTAGACCTTCGGCCAGAATTTTCTGCGCATCACGAGTACCAGTAGCTTCTATGATCTTACGATCTGCCTCGAGCTTCTCCTGCTGTAAAATGAATTTCATACGCAGTGCATCCTGTTCTGCCTGTAGTTTCTGTTCTATGGAAGTAGCTAAACCAAGAGGAAGTTTGATGCTTTTCATGAGCACAGATTCTATGATTATACCGCTGCCGTCTAGCAGTTCTTCCATCTTTGCTTTTATAGATTGTTCTATGTTGGCTCGCATGCCAGAGTGCATATCCTTAGCGAAGTATTTGGCGCAGACGTCAGAAGATGCTGAGCGAAAAACACTTCCTATGATGGATTCATAATTGGGTCCATAGGTACGAAGTATATTGGCTATACTGTCTTTCTGTATTCGGTGGAGAATGCTGATCTCCGAGGTCACACTAAGTCCTTCTTTGCTTGGTAGATTCAGCACTAGTTTGAGGTTGTTGGTTTGGGTCGAGGTTTTTATGACTTTAGTAATGAATGGATTGTAGCCTACAATTCCCTCTGAGTAGACATTTTTATTGAGCTTTCCGAGACGCTGCTTTACGGCTACTTCGCCTGGTCTTACGATGGAGCAGCTAGCAAAGAGCAAAATGCTGAGAGTGAATAATGTGATGGTTGATTTTTTCATGGTGACGTTTTATAGGTTAAAGTTCATTTTAGGAATAAACAAAAGATGCACCAAAATAGGTTTCCTAAGTACAGTTTATGTCTAGCATGATGGAATGCACAATGATTGATACATTCCTTTCTGATTGGATGGACAGTTTTGATGTGGTGAAGCTAAATGGGGGACGGAAAGGTGTGTGTGTTCGCTAAGCAGAGACAGTTAAATGGTCTCAATAATTTTATCATATTCGAACAAGCCTGACTATGTTCCTTTTTGATACAATTCCCAAAGCTTTAAGTTTTCTAAAAACGTATAGTATCCATTATTGATACAGATGACAAAACCAAAAAATCCATCCAAAAAACCCAATTGTAAAAAGTAGCAACGCATAAATTTAGCAAATGGAGAAATGATGATTTTAGCAACCCCTGCTTTCTTTCCTTTTTGAAATGCAGCAGCTGCACTTATGGTAGTGAAGTAGTGTATTTGTGCTACGTGCTCGCTTAGTTTTTGAAACGTGTAGTGTTTAATGTCAGCATCGTTATAGTGGACTTTGGTGTTTTTGTCCAAAATAATTTTATCGTGAGGATTAGTACCTCCCCACTTGCCTTTTTGTCTATTCCACAGTCTTATTTTTTTATCCGGATACCAGCCACAGTGTTTTATCCACTGGCCACAGTAGTTATTGAGTCGATTAAACTTATAAGCATCACTCGTGAAATTTTTCTTTTCCTGAAGAATGAATTTTATCAACTCATCTGATAGCTCTTCATCCGCATCTAGTGATAGTACAAAATCGTAAGAAGCGGCATTTGCAGCAAAATTCTTCTGCTCTATATGTCCTTCAAATGTGTTCTCAAGAAACCGTACTCCTTTACTCATACAGATTTCCTTGGTAGTATCTGTAGAAAAAGAATCTACTACCAGTATTTCATCTGCCACCTGTGCAAGTGAATCTATGCAACGCGAGATGTGTTGTTCCTCATTGAAGGTGATTATTACGGCGGATAAATTTTTGGTTACAGGCATTTCTTTAAGGAATTTCAAAGTTATGATATTGCACAGAACTCCAAAACTATGCGCATAAAGTAAATTGAATTTATCTAAGATGAAAAATGTAAGGGACTTGCTTGAATTTGAATCAACATATACTGCTCTCTTGTTTGCGAAATGCAGTAAATATTACTGTACCCATAGTGTCTATATAAGTATACGTTTAAAGTGGGTGGTTTTGTATTTAATATATTGAATGTCAATTATTTATGATTATTTTTCTGAAAGGGTACATTATGTGAATACCACTGAGTAACCTTTAAAAATTGAATTACCATGAAAAAAAAATACATCCTAATCGCATTAAGCTGTTTACTCCTAGCAGCATTTAGTTCTGGTAAAAAGAGACTAGAGCAGGGAGATTATGATACTGCAGTATATAAAGCAGTCAAACGTTTACAGCAGAAGCCACAGAAAAAAAAGGCTGAGCTAGTGCTGCGTGAGGCATACACTCATGCGGTGAATGAGCATATGGAGGTGATAGCGTATCTGGACAATACAACGAATCCGTTCAAGTATGATAAAATGGTGCATGAGTATGAGTAGGTGGATTATTTGAATAGAGCTATTCGCAGATATCCGTACTACACAGAACTGGTCAATTTAGTAGATGTAAAACAAGAATTGGCACAGGTTCGTGGAGAGGCAGCAATCGCTCATTTAGAAGCAGGCAATGAACTTCTAGCACAAGGGGCTAAGCGACATGCTCGAGCTGCATACCATCAGTTTGGTATATCCAACAGGTTCGTAGCGGGTACAGCAAGTCTTAGAAAACTGGAGAATGCCCAACTTGCAGGTACTGAGTTTGTAGCTTTAGAATTTGCGAATAGGGGGCGTTTTTTTAGAGATTTTAATACGGATCGCGTATTTGACGAGTTAGGAAATAATTTCAGAAACAGTCGCTACCGATTTATTCGAGTAGTGGACCCTAAGGAGGTAGATGTGGACTTAGATCATATCGTACAGATAGAAATGGACGACGCTCACATAGGTAGAGTAGATTTCAGTAAAAATGTATTTGAACTGAAAAAAGAAGACGTGTATATGGGCGAAGCAGAGGCAGACAGTGGGGAAGTAGTAAAGGTTTACGGTACGGTTTACGCAGATTATATTGAGTACTGCAAAACCATAAGTAGCCGTGCCCAGCTGATGATACAAGTGGTGGATGGAAACACGGCTAGAGTGATTCAAAGACAAGTAATACCAAGTCAGTATAACTGGACAGAGAAATGGGCTTCGTACCGCGGAGATAAGCGGGCGTTATCTGCTGATCAAATTAGTTTTGCTCGCCGCAGTGAACCTAATCTGCCAAGTCCTCAGTGGTTATTTGCCCTGGCAAGTGCTCCATTGGTAGGTACAAGTTTAGATCTGCTCAGAGTGCAATTTGCCCATTTAAAATAATTGTGCTTTCCCAGGAGATGTAATTCAATAAAAAAGCAGAAGCTTAGCTTCTGCTTTTTTATGGTCAATACTTTTCTAACCCAGTATGATCAGCACTCATGAACTACTGATAGTACTACTGAATGTTAATTGAACTCCGCAATACGCAATGAACTACTCACCGTGAATAATTGTAGCGTTTACTACGAAGGCCAAACAATTTCTTCACCGTCCTCTGAGTATTCTGGGAACAGTGTAATACTCTCCACAAAACCGTCTTGTACCCAAAAGCTTAGTCCTTTGCTTTCTGCGGTATAGTCTTTAGAGTCTGGCTCGGCAAATTCTTCGTCTTGTACAAGATCGTCAAACTTAGCAGTTTTGAGAAAGTCTGCTTCGCTAAGTCCTGTATAAGAGGTACCATCTACCGTATAGCTAGGAGCGTAGCAAGTGATAAGCCCTAGGTTATAATCATCTTCAGACATAAAGCTAAGCTCTACACCCTGCTCACCATAAAGCAACGATACATCATCTGTACCATCCTCATGTTTATCTTTAGTAGAGCTGGTAGGTTCTCCTAGGAGTAGTTTTACCTGGTCTATTGTCATGCCAAATTTGATTTGGCCGAAGCCTACGAATGGTTGTATCTCAATATTCATATTGTTGTTATTTGAAACAAATGTCGGTCATTTAGTTGATTAGTTCAATGGTAGTATAGTGGAATGTTATTTCTTGAGTAATGCGTTTAGCTTTTGGGCACTATCCGCTTTTTAAAATGCTACAAAATACTTCAGTTGCCAATCTTGTGTGCGCTGAGCTAGCCTACTCTTCGGATGAGCCCATGGCGGATATACTCGAAAACCTCTCTTACCATCTTTACCTGCGGTAGATAGTCTCCCTTTGGATACAAGTGTAGCTTTTGGGATAATGAATTGTCCCACTTGATCTTCTTTAACGGCAGTGATGATATAGAAATCTAAAGGATCATTCTCTGAATATTGTACGGTGATCCCTTTCTCGTTTCTTTTCCAGAAGGTCACAAAAAGTCCTATTTTCTTGGGAGGCTCTTTTCCTTTTCGGTATATGATGTACTTGTCATTTAGATTAAATGTAGCACCGTGGTATTCTTTGGCTTCAGAATCTTCTACTTGATTAGAAATAGAGTACGAGCAAGCAGCATAACTTCGTTCTGTAATGGGGTTTCGACTACTGTTAATGATGTTAGGCGCTGTAGTAACAGATTAGAACAATCAGGTTGGTGAACAGTGTGCAATAAAATTATGGTGTAGTTTCTGCGGTTTTTGGTAGGTCTAAGTCTCCCTAAATTGCTATGGTACCAGTATATACCTGTACGGCAGGCCCACAGAGGTAGATGTTAGAGAATACGTTGTCTTTCTTTTCAAAAGTGATAGTCAGTGGTCCTCCTTTCGTTTGTATTTTTTGAGAGAATCGCTTTAGCGAGCTATCTTTCTCTAAGTAGTGCGCTATAGCTGCAGCGGTGGCTCCAGTGCCACAGCTTAGTGTCTCGTCCTCTACGCCTCGCTCATAGGTGCGTATGTATAGTACACCGTTTTTAGATTCTAAATAGTTTACATTAATACCTACCTCTTTAAAGGTGTCACTATAGCGTATTGCATGAGCCGCTGTGATGAGATCTAGTTCGTCAAGTTCTTCAGTGTAGGCGATGTAGTGAGGAGAGCCTGTATTTAGCATGTAACCTTCGTCTTCTACCAAGACCATGTCTACATCGTGCATTTTGAGCTGTACCTCATCACCTTCAATGATGGCAGTATGCTCACCATCGTTTGAGTTAAAAGTACACTCAGTGCTTATCCAGCCTAAAAATGCCGCATGCTTTACTGCGCATCTGCTTCCATTGCCACAGAAACTCTCGCTTCCATCCGCATTGTAGTACATCATATCAAAATCGGAAGTTTCCCCTTTTTTCATTACGATGAGTCCATCTGCACCGATGCCATATTTGCGGTGGCAAAGTTGGATGACTTGTTCTGAGGTTACGTCGTAGAGGTCTGAAGTGATTACAAAATCATTGCCAGTACCTTGGTATTTATAAAATGTAATTTCTTTACTCATTGAGTCCTTTTAGTAATGTCTGATTGGTGACCTGCACCAATCTATTGTATTTGGTGTTTTTCTCCAAGTAGTATTGCTTGCCCTCTACTTTAACGTAGAGCCTATTATCTAGTTCCTTGAAGTCCAAAGTTTTGGTTTGATCCATTCCATAGAGTTTTACCTTACTGCCGTCGTATTGATATCCTTTGTAGTTTACTACACTTTTCCAGAATTCTACCTCAATGCTTCTAGTGGTGGTTTTGTTGAGGTCTTTTCCTTCAGCAGATGCCTGTTTATCAGCCTCGCTCTTCTCTTTGGTCGTTGTTTTAATAGTTACATTATCCGACCTAGTTTCGCTGACGCTGAAATCAGGATCTATACTGGGAACAATGTGCCGCTTAGAGGCTAACAGTACATCTCCACGCACCTTTATATCTGTACTTTCTACATTTGCTGGTTTATCGCTTGGTTTACTAGCAGCTACTGCTTTTTTGTCTTCTTGCGCTTTAGCTACAGGTGAACTCTCATCCAAGACAGCGTTCTCTTCCACATTCCTATCTTTTTCAATTATAGGAATAGTCCAACTCTCTGGTTCTTCAAGTGCATCAGTATCAGCTTCGTCTTCTAGAACTACCTCAATATCTTCGATAGTTTGTTCAGGAGGGGTATTAACTGCTAGTGTTTGGGTATCTACGACCGTCGCTTCCATCTCTTTCAAGTGAGCAGATGTGTTTTCTTCCTCTGGCGTACTTTTAAGTGGTTTGGGTTTAGCGTCTGTCGCTGTGTTTTCCTTATTGCTGGAAGAGATGTACGGCAGTAGAGTAACTCCAGCCACTATAAGAAGTGCAACAGCAGCAGCAGTAAGCATCCATATCCTAAATGAAGGTGCTTTGGATAATGTCTCTTTTGCTGTGTGTTTAGTGAGGTAATCTCTTAATTCTGCTTCTCTATTTTCATTGATCGCTGCTATAATTTCTTCTTGGAGAGCTACTGCTTTTTGAAGATTTTTATCGGTTCTTAATTCAGCCTTAAACTCATCTAGTTTTCGTCCTTTTAGCTCGCCATTTAAGTAAGCGTCGATGCTATGATATGTCTGTTCGTTTACATTCATAATAGTTCATCTTTATGGTAGCTATCGAGCACCGTGCCTTGCAGTTTTTTAAAGCATTGGTATTTTTTACTCTTTACAGTATCTGCATTTGCAAAGCCAAGTTTTTCCGCGATTACCTTGGTACTAAATCCATCAAAATAAAAGTAAGCTAATAGTTTTTCGCAGGTTTCGTCCATGTCCCTTACTAGTTGTCTGATGATGCTCTGATCCAAGTCTAGACTCATCTCCTCAGAACCTAAATCCAGATGGTTAGTCTCGTCTACTAGTTTAAACTTCGTTCTCTTTTTTAGCTCTTTAAACCATAAGTTTTTGGCTATAGCCATCATGTAGGTGCTTAGTTTAGCTTGTAGGATAAAATCGAGTTTATTGGCATTCTTCCATACTGCAATCACTGTTTCTTGAAGGATGTCATCTACTGCAGTTTCGTCCCCACTATTTTTAAGTATAAAATTTTTTACCATCGTACGGTGTTCTTTATACAGGTGCACGAGCATCTTTTCGTCACCTTGCTGTATGCGGTCTATGACGATATTGTCTGCTAGCTTACCTATGCTGAACATTTTGTAGATAGTTAGTACGAGTTAATCGATAAAGGTAAATGATAGGTAGTAAAATATATATTTCAGCCGTTAAGTACATACGAATCAAGGATTTCAAAGGTAACAATTTATTGCGTGCCTTATGCACATTTGCAGAATGTATTTTGGAATAGAAATTGTAATATGAAGAGAAGAGTTAAAAAAAAATTATGAATATCAAAAAAGTATTAGGAGTCTTAGGTATAGCCGTATTAGGAGGGTTAGTAGCGCTTGGTGTAAATCGTTTTTTTAGTGAAGATAGTGCTCCAGAAGGTTTTCAGGTGCACGAAAATGCCAAATTTACATTGGCGGAAAAATTGGCAGATGTGCCCAACGTTGATTTTGTGAGTGTAGCTGATATATCAACGCCAGCAGTAGTGCACATTAAGACGACGATTAGAGCAAGCATCAGAAGTCAGGGAACAAACCCATTTGAGGAATTTTTTGGACCTGGTTTTCAGTCGCCGCAACGTGGACCTCAGCAGGCTACAGGTTCAGGTATAATCATAAAAAAGGATGGATACATCGTAACCAATAATCACGTAGTAGAAAATGCCAGTAAAGTAGAGGTCGTATTGGATGATAAGCGTACGTATATCGCTGAAGTACTGGGTACAGATCCAGAAACGGATTTGGCATTGCTTAAGATAGAAGAGGATAATCTGATGTATCTGAATATGGGCAATAGTGATGAGCTTAAGGTAGGTGAGTGGGTTGTAGCTGTTGGGAATCCGTTTAACTTGACAAGTACAGTTACGGCAGGTATTGTAAGTGCTAAAGGAAGAAACATAAACTTGTTAAGACAGCGAGGTGGAGAGTATGCCATAGAGAATTTCATACAGACGGATGCTGCCGTAAATCCGGGCAATAGTGGAGGAGCTTTGGTAAATACAAGTGGTGAGCTTGTCGGTATCAACACTGCTATAGCGTCCCAGACAGGTTCCTACTCGGGATATAGCTTTGCTATTCCAATCAACTTGGCTAAAAAAATTATAGGAGACCTGAAGGAATATGGAGAAGTTAAGCGTGCTATATTGGGAGTGCGTATCCAAGATATTACGCAAGAGCTAGCAAATGAGAAAGAACTCCAAAGCTTAATGGGAGTATATATTCCTGCAGTTAGTGAAGGTGGTAGTGCGGATAAGGCAGGAGTCAAAGAAGGGGATGTGATTACGCATATAAATGGTGTTCAAGTAGATAAATCTAGCGAGTTGCAAGAGCAAATCAGTAAATACCACCCTGGAGATAAAGTAGAAATAGGGCTTGTAAGAAATGGTAAGAAAAAGACATTGTCAGCGACCCTATTGTCAAAAGATGGAGAAAAAGAAATGAATACAGAGGTGGTTAGGGAAGAGAAGAAAGTGTTAGGTGCTGAAATAGAAAACCTGAGCCGTGATGAACGTTTAGCGCTCAAGTTAAAAAGTGGAGTTAAGATAAGTAAACTGGGCGGTGGACAAATGAAGCAAAAGGGAATACCTAGTGGATTTATTATTACACATATAGATAAATCACCGATGTATACGACTAAGGATGTTGAGAATGCGTTAGAAGGGAAATCAGGAGGAGTTCTTATAGAGGGAGTGACTTCCGATGGACATAAAGAAGCTTATGCTATTCGTTTAGATTAGCGTAGCATTTTCATCAAGTAGTTTAGTTAGTATAAAATCTCACAACGTATGTTGTGAGATTTTTTTTGTTAACTGTAGCGCTCCGATTCAAATCGTAAGGGATTTAGTTAATACTACGTATGGAATATCTAGTGGTTATGGATTGCACTGAAGACGTATCTAACGGATATCGGAGTTTGTATTCTTGGGTTAGGTGGATGGCAATGGTCTCTGCGTTTATTGAATTCATAGCATCAGTATAGGCTATCTCCAGTTGTATGTATCTTGCTTTCTTATTGTTAGGTTGTTCGTTTAACAATAGTGCGAGATCTTCCTTGGCATATTCATAGTTTCCTCTTGCGAAGTTGTACTCAATATTAGCTATTAAATAGGCATTCATTTGATCCGTATCGCTAGTGTCTAACCCTACTGGGTTCAGGCTTGCGTTACGCTTGTTATTTGCTCGTACATGGCTAATTTGTATGGAGAAGTAAATAAGAAAGGAAATACTTAGGAACCATAATGCGGTCTTCAGTAGGATGGGAACTTTTGGCTCCGGTTCATATTTTCCAGGGGTAAATGACCGTGTGCTTGAGTTGCTATTTCCAAAAGGAGTGTGAATGGGCTTTCTACTTTTAGTAAACGGCTTTCGTGGTCTCTGTGTATAGATCCATTTTTATTGTCCTATTCCCATGTAGCCCATGGTTTTCGAAGGTAAAGCAAAAAAAAATACCCTTAGGCCGAAAGTTAAAGGGTGTTTTTTGTACTGCAGGGTATTTGTTCTTGAAGGTGTTAAAGATATTTTATGGTGCTCGTTCTCATGAGAACAGGGAACAAGTACTGTATATTAATTCTAATTTATGGGTGTGTTATTACACCTCAAACCCGTTCCACGTCTCAAATTTCCATACTTCCATTACTTGGTCTATGTGTAGTGTGTAAGGGGCGTAGGCGCTATTAGTGCTTACTAGAGTAAGGCTGTGATCTGACTTAAGCTTATTGTATAAACGCTTGAATACGATACCTTCATCCTTAGTAACTACAATGTAATTCTCTCCATCTTTTATGTCATTCCAGTCCTGTAAGTAGCTAGCCGTCACCCAAGACCCTTCAATCACTGGCGGCATACTGTCTCCTTTTATCTGGAAACTACGGTAGGTCTTATTCTTAGGGAGAAAAGGAAGTTTAAATTTAGGAAGATCTTTAATGAACTCTGGATCCGCATAACCGCCAGTGTATCCAGCTTGAGCTTTCATGCTAACGATTTCTATGTTTTCTTCTTCATTAGCATCTACACTTACAGTAAGCAGACGAAGTTTTCTTCCGCGTACATCTGCTTCACTTCCTTTTAATATTTGTGTAAGCTTAAAATGCGTAAGTTTAGAAAGGTCATGGCGTACAAGCCCGTCTAAAGTGACATTAAAATAATCTGCTATATCTATCTGTATGTCAAAAGGAGGTTGAACTCCTCGTTCGTAACTATTTAATTTAGAGCGAGTAAGGTCTAGTGAGTCTGCTAAATCTTGTTGTGAAAGCCCTTTTTGGGTGCGTAGAAGTTTTACGTTTTTATCGAAATACATATGAGTGCAAACATAGTACAAAAAGATTAAAATATTATCTTTTATCAGGCAATATTATTATCAATTTACATTATGTGGGTTGGTCTTTAATGAATACGTGTAATTCTCACTCAAGGGTTATTGTTAAAGATGTTGAAAATATCGAGTTAAATTCATTTTTGACTATTGAATAACCCTTTATAAATCAATACTTTTGCAGTTATTAAAAATCACACTCAAACTATATAATTTACCCTCATGGGAATATTTAATTTTTTCACGCAAGAACTCGCTATAGATTTAGGTACGGCCAATACACTTATTATTCACAAGGATAAGCTGGTAGTGGACGAGCCGTCTATCATAGCTATTAATCGTACTACCAGAGAAGTGCTTGCGGTAGGTTCTGAAGCTCAGAAAATGCACGGTAAAACACACGAAGAAATCAAAACAATAAGACCGCTTAAGGATGGTGTGATAGCTGATTTTGAAGCTGCCGAGCAGATGATTAGTCATTTTATAAAATTAATCAATACCAAAAGTAGGTTTGGTAGCCCACAACTGCGTATGGTAATATGTATACCGAGTGGTATCACTCAGGTAGAAAAACGTGCCGTAAAAGAAAGTGCAGAACGTTCCGGTGGTAAGGAAGTGTACATGATTCCTGAGCCTATGGCAGCAGCTATAGGTATTGGTATAGATGTGACTGAGCCTATGGGGAACATGATAATAGACATAGGAGGTGGTACTACAGAGATAGCGGTAATAGCTCTATCTGGTATAGTATCTGATGAGTCTATCCGCGTAGCAGGAGATGACTTTACCAATGATATCATAGAATACATGCGTAGACAGCATAACCTAATGATAGGGGAGCGTACCGCAGAATATATTAAAGTAGAAGTAGGGGCTGCCCTTCCTGAGCTAGAAAATCCACCAGAAGATTATCCGGTAAATGGCCGAGATCTTATGACAGGTATACCGAAGCAAATCATGGTATCTTACTCTGAGATAGCATTAGCCCTAGATAAGTCTATTTCCAAAATAGAGGAAGCTGTGATGAAGGCACTCGAGCTTACTCCGCCAGAATTATCTGCGGATATTTATCAGACAGGACTTTATCTTACCGGAGGAGGTGCTCTACTTAGAGGATTGGATAGACGTATATCCAGTAAAACAAAGCTTCCAGTATACGTAGCGGAGGATCCACTAAGAGCAGTAGTGCGTGGTACCGCAGTTGCTCTTAAAAACCTAAAAAGCTATAAAACGATCTTCATTAACTCTTAATGCAGCAGTTACTTGCATTTATAGAGCAAAGATTACACCTGATAGTGTTTGCACTACTGCAAGTTATTTGTGGCTTTCTAATTTTTAGTTTAAATCCCTTTCAGCAGGCTTCTTTTACACAAGCAGCCACTGCTGTTACAGCTGGTGGGAATAAAATATCTTCGGATGTGAATGCTTATTTTGACCTCAAATATCAAAATGAACTGCTTCAAGATCAGATTGCTACTCAATTTCAAAACTCTACAATTGGAACACTCCTAGTAGCCGGAGATACTATTACATTGAAGGATACTTCTAGAAGACCATTGTATGATGCAGTCCCAGCTCAGGTGGTTTATAACACTACGTTTAAGGCAAATAATGTGTTTGTGATAAACAAAGGGAAAAATCACGGAATACAGAAAAATATGGGAGTCATCTCTTCAGAAGGGCTTGCGGGATTAGTACTTCAGTCTACGGCAAATTATAGTACCGTAATGTCGCTACTCAATACCAATATGACCGTAATACCCAATATCAACGGGATGGACTACTACACCAAATTGCTTTGGACCAATGAGGCGCCTAATAAAATGCGTATTTCTGGTATTAATAAACTGGAAAAACTCAAAATAGGCGATGAAGTGAAAACAGGTAAATCGTCTATGCTTTTTCCTGCAGGTATATCCTTGGGTAAAATCACAAAGTTGAATAAAAAACCGAAGAGTCAGTATTATGAAACTGAGATACAAACTGCGACTAACTTTAGAAGTTTGGAGTATGTTTTTGTCATTATCAATAGAGATATAGAGGAGATGGAAGCATTAATTACAGAGAATGACTAAACGTATCACATACTGGATATTGATTTTAGCTCTTCAGCTTTTAGTGCTTAATCATTTAGATTTATCTATGTACCTAGTCCCCCAAGCGTTTGTTCTTTTATTGATTACTCTGCCGCTGCATATCAGTCGGTTAAATCAGGTTTTTATTGCAGCTGGATTGGGATTAATAGTAGATTTTTTTACTGCTACACCAGGCATACATACCTCAGCATGCCTCTGGCTTATTGTTTTTAGAATGGGGTTGCTCAATACACAAGACCTCAAGCAGCAAGTGGCTAACAGACTTGCTTACACTATAGGTTCAGCGGGACTTGCAAACTTTGCCTATACCACTGCGATCTTGGTGTTCTTTTATCACTTATATCTATTTTTCATTGGGGGTATTGGTGCTATTCACTGGCCTACTTACAGTGTGACCGTATTAGCTAGTTCACTGCTTTCACTCACAATTATCGCTATTATTCAGTTCTCTATTACCAAGCGTACCTAGCATGTATCAGCACCGTTCATTATACATATATGCGGTAGTAGTACTCATAGGTTTGTTATATATCATGAGGCTTCTTCAGATTCAGGTGATAGATGATAAGTATGCGATTATAGCAGAGAAAATTTCCTTACGTAAGCAGACTATCTATCCTCAGCGAGGACTTATTTTTGATAGGAATGATAAACTCATTGTGTATAATGATCCTGTTTATGATTTGATGCTGTCGGTTCCTATAAAGCTCAAAGGCATAGATACACTTGGGCTATGTGCCTTATTGGAAATTGATAAACCTGAATTTGATAAGCGCTTAGCAAAAGCCAAGAGTAAATCGTACCGAGGCAAATCGGTATTTAAAAAAAATATTAGCAATTTGGTTTTTGCTAGAGTGCAAGAGCGACTATACGAGTTTAAAGGCTTTTTCTTTGAAATACGACAAGACCGTAATTATAAGTTTAATAGTTCTGCTCACGTTCTAGGCTATCTTGGAGAGGTCAATAAACTAGATTTAGAGTTGCAGTCCGATGAGTTTTACGAACAAGGGGATTTTGTAGGCAAGAAAGGAGTAGAGAAGTTTTATGAAGATTATCTCAGAGGAATAAAAGGAGAACAATATTTCTATGTAGATAAGTTCGGTGTGAATAAGGGCCCGTACAAAAAAGGAAAATTGGATGTACCAGCCATAGATGGGAATAACCTAAAACTGAGTTTAGATATAGATCTACAGCAGTACGGTGAGATGTTGCTCAATAATAAAATGGGAAGTGTAGTGGCTATTGATCCTAAGACTGGAGAGATTCTAGCTCTTATTTCTAGTCCATTTTATAATCCATCAAACTTCAATATTCAAAACAGAGGTAATTATTACGCTGGAGCAATAAAGGATCCTACCAAGCCAATATTCAATAGAGCGGTATCTGCTCCCTATCCTCCAGGATCTACTTTTAAGCCAATAATGGCTCTTATCGGGTTACAAGATGAAGCGATAAACGAGCATACACACTTTGGCTGTCCTGGGTATTATAGGTTAGGAAGACGAATCATAAAATGCCATGGTCATACCTTTAGCACGAGTCTGCAGCGAAGCATTGCAAGCAGTTGTAATACGTATTACTGCAATACTTTTAAAAATATGATGCAGTCTGACAAGTATGCCAATACTGAAGAAGCGTACAATAGCTGGAGAGAATACCTAAAGAGTTTTGGGATAGGAAAGGAGCTAGGAATAGACGTATCTGGTGAGATTAAAGGTTGGCTTATGGATGCTTCTTTTTATGACAAAATGCACGGAGAAGGACGATGGAGCTATGCAAACATTATATCATTATCCTTTGGTCAAGGAGAGCTAGGTCTAACTCCTATGCAGATGGCCAATGTGGCTTCAGTAATAGCAAATAGAGGATATTATTTTACTCCTCACGTAGTAAGACAGATAGAAGGAATAGATAAGATACCTGAAAAGTATCTAATGAAGAATTATACCAAAATATCTCCGACTCATTTTGAACCCGTGATTGAAGGTATGCACGAGGTGACACTTTCGGGAACAGCTGCTCATATCGCTATAGCTGGACTAGATATAGCCGGCAAGACAGGTACCGTACAAAATCCACATGGGAAGAATCACTCTGCGTACATAGCCTTTTCACCGCTTGAAAATCCAAAAATAGCGATCGCCGTAGTGGTAGAAGAAGCAGGATATGGCTCTACGTGGGCAGCACCTATAGCCCATCTTCTTATAGAACACTATTTACAGCCAGATAGTGTAGAAGGAAGCTCTAGGCAATACCTTGTAGATAAGATGAAAAATTCGAATCTTATCCCATTACAGTTAAGAGCACTTAGAGATACCGCTATTTATGGAAACTAAATCAAGAATAGACTTCATAGCACTCTTTCTGTTTGTGGCTATCACTTGCATAGGTATAGCTAGTGTATATTCGGCTACCTCAGAAGCAGGAGCATTCACACTCCTAGAAGGAAGAAGTGGTAAGCAGATTATGTGGTTTGGCGTCTCTGTCTTTTTAGGCATTATTATATTTATATTAAACGCACAGTTCTTCGAAGCCTTTAGTATGTACATATATATAGCGCTCATGCTGTTACTTGTGGCAGTATTGTTTATTGGAGCAGATATCAATGGAGCAAGATCCTGGATTCGAATAGGCTCTTTTAGTTTGCAGCCCTCCGAGTTTGCTAAATATGGCACAGCCTTCGCTATTTCGTCTATACTGAGTACCATTGGATTTTCTTGGGAAAAGAAAGCAGATATACTCAAGATAGCGGCTATTGTACTCATTCCCATGGGGCTTATTGTACTCCAAGGAGATACCGGATCTGCCCTCGTATTTTTGAGTTTCTTTATTGTTTTTTATAGAGAAGGACTGACTCCAAATATCTTAGTTTTGGGTATCGCAGCTATTGTAATATTTGTGTTGACTTTGGTTTTTGGCTCGTTGGCATTTAGCATAGGCACAGTGTTGTGTTTACTAGTTTTCTATGCATTTACGTATACCAACAAAAAAGTACTACTACCGAGCATAGCTATAGCCGCCGTGGTCATTCTTTTTAGCTTGAGCGTACAATTCCTCTTTGATAATGTGCTACAGAGCCATCAGCAAAAACGTATTCAGGTTACCCTGAATCTGATAGAAGATAATCAAGGAGCGGGGTACAATGTAAACCAGAGTAAGATAGCGATTGGATCGGGAGGTTTTTCCGGAAAAGGATTTTTGAATGGCTCCCATACAAAAGGAGACTTTATACCTGAACAGGAAACGGATTTTATTTTTTGTACGATTGGTGAAGAAGGGGGCTGGGTGCTTAGCTCTATCACTATTCTACTTTTTGTACTCTTGGTGCTGAGGTTGTTTCACTTGGCAGGAAGAGCGAAGAAGAAGTTTAAACGAATTTTTATTTATAGCCTAGCGAGTATCATCTTTTTTCACTTGATGGTCAATGTTGGGATGACCATAGGGCTTATGCCTGTAATTGGAATTCCTCTGCCACTTATTTCGTATGGAGGATCTTCTATTTTAGCCTTTGGGATATTTATTTTTACTGCTCTTAAGCTAGATGCTTCGAGAGTATATGACTTACAATCACACTATATATGACACACGTACATCAGCTTACTTTTGGCCCTTTTGGAGAGAATACCTATCTTATTTCCGATGAAGATGGTAATACCATAGTCATAGATCCCGGAATGTATGATGCGCAAGAAAACGCTCGTATGTTTGAGTATCTCAATTCTCAAAAGCTTACCCCAGTGCGACTTATTTTAACTCACGCACATTTAGATCACGTGTTCGGTGTGAATTGGTTTCACTCTCAGTATGGACTTACTCCAGAAGTGAATGCGAAGGATAAGGTAGTTTATGATAGTGCACAAGCAGTGGCTATGCAATACGGCTTGCAGATGGATAAATTAGTAGCACCTGAAGTAGGACTGGCTGCAGAGAGTTCATTTCGTTTTGGTGACGTTACGTTTGAGATAAGATTTGCCCCCGGGCATTCACCAGGCAGTGTATGCTTTTATAACTCTGCAGAGAATTATGTGATCGCTGGGGATGTTCTTTTTCAAGGGAGTATAGGCCGCACAGATTTGCCAGGTGGAGATATGGATACACTGTTGAGCAGTATCAGGAGTCAGTTACTTACTATGCCCGATGAGGTAATCGTATACTCTGGACATGGACCTCTTACCACTGTAGGGCAGGAGAGGGTGTCTAATCCCTATCTATAACCTGAGTTTACCTATTTTTTTGGGCCATAGATTTCCATAAAAAAAAGGCTTGCTCTGTACATACAAAGCAAGCCTTTCATTCGAAACTTTTGTTCCTTTTATTTCTGATCTTTAAATGCGTCTATATCAAACAGTAGACTGAATCTAATTGTATTCTGTAATGGGTGACGTTGTGTGAAGGGTTGTAAGTAAGCTGCATCTATTTGGAAGACTTTATATTTAAGTCCCACACCGAATGTAGCATATCTTCTTGCACCTTTGGTTTCTGCTTCGTGGAAGTATCCTGCCCTTAGAGCAAACTGCTTAGCATACCAGTACTCTGCACCCACAGAAACAGTGAATTCTCTTAATTCTTCACCAAAACCTCCAGGGGCATCACCGAAAGAAGAAAGCATTCCTTGAATTAGTGGTCCGTCATCTATAATTTTATCTTGTATTACTCTGCTACCGTCAGGGTATATAGAATCTTGCGTACCGTCATTTGTTTGCACATAAATGTACTGTGGAGTAGGTACCAATAGTTTGTTGAAGTCTACTCCAAAACCTATCTCATTGTATTCGTCTAACTGTGTTTTCCAAAACGTACCCAATCGTAAGTTAACAGGAATAAAATCTCTATTCGCTTCTGTAGTATAGGTTATCTTGTTGCCTATATTACTGATATTTCCTCCGATGGTAAAGTCAAAATCTTTTTCTCCGATTTTGATGTCATTCATGTAGGTCATCGAGATATCTCCAGCACCTGCAGTACCGGCTTTTATCTCTGATCCACTAGTTCCTACTTGGCCTCTAGCAAGGTCGGAAAATACAAATCTCAGTGCGATACCGAGTGACAGGTTTTTCGATAGCTTACGGGCATAGGCTCCATCCAAAGAGAATTCTTTAGGCTCATAATTTCCTGTAGGATTTCCTACCTGGTCTGTAAACTGAATATCTCCTAAAGTAAAGTAGCGAAGTGACATAGCTACCGTGCTCTTATCGTCAATTTTTTTATAGCCACTCATGTAGTAAAACCAGATGTCTGGCACAAGTTGACGTAGCCAAGGTGCTGCGGAGATAGCTATTCCTGCGTCTCCGTCTATAAAGGCTAGCTTAGACGGGTTCCAGTGTATGGAGTTGGCATCTGCTGAAGTCGCTACTCCCAAGTCTCCCATAGCAGCAGATCTAGAATCTGGAGATATAAGTAGAAATGGAGCAGCAGTAGTGATTACGTTTCGCTGACCTAATAAGTCTTTATTGGTGTTAATCACCTGTGCTGAACTGCTAAATGCGAGTAATACTGCGGTGAAAATAAAAATATACGATTTCAATTTTGTCTTAATTTTTGGCAAATGTATCATTAATTTTTTATTAGTTTACGATGTACAATTTTTCTGTTTTACTAAAAGTGGAGCCATCTTCAGCGCGTACTTTTAACGTATAAATATAGACTCCTCTTCCTATACGGTCTCCATAGTCATCCTTGGCATCCCACAGTATGTCTGAGGAGTGTGCAGGTGCATTTGGGATGTCTTGCGTTATGCTTTTTATTACTTTACCAGAGACGGTAGCTATGATCAGGTTCGCGGTCAGGTACTGTCCTGCTTTATTGTGGTCAAAGTGAAATGCCGTATTGGAACTAAACGGATTTGGATAGTTGAGGACATTGGAAAGTTGAATTTCTTTATTCTCTGCTACCTCAAATTCTGTATAGGCATCCTTACTGTTATTATATACATCCCAAACCTTTAAGCTTAGTGTATGCCTACCAGGTGGAAGTTCTTCAAAGGGATACTCTACGCTGCCGGCCTGATAGCTATTCAGCTCAGGTTTAAAATAGTCGTTTACAATGATGATTCGCTCCGCATCTGTACCTGCATCTAAAGTAGCCACCATTTCTCGACCTATACCACTACCTATGGTATTAATACCACTGCTGTCTAATAGCTTAGCTAAGAGTAAAGGAGTACGGTCTGTACCTCCTCCAAAGACCCAGCTTTCATCGTCTATAAAGAGTTCGAGTTGGTCAAATTTAGTGTCATCTATCACATTATCAGAGGTGCCACCTACAGGATAACTAATCTCTGCTCCACCACCATGCATCAGTCCATCTTTGGCATAGTAGGATAGTTTCCCCGGAGCTACATTGTATGCAATGTCCTTGGGAACTACAAATTGGAATTTAAATTTGCCATTGGTAGCAGTTATAGCTCCTTTATAGATAACTCTATTTTGCTCTTCAAATTCAAGAGGCAAGCTTTGAGGATCATTTACTAGTGTCTTGTACTTGCCCGGTTTGTCATAGAAGGTAGGATATACTGTGCCATTAAAATCTGAAAGCAACACATTATTCTGATCTCGTATTTCTCCTTCTATAGTGACAAGGTCTAATGCCTTAAGTGTATCATACTGTGAGCTACTGGTGTCAGTGAATAGGCCTATAGGTACATCATTTATAAATGTAGTAACTACTTTTTCTGACGGACTAAGGAGCCTCATAGCGGGGTCTGCAAGCAGGATGAAGCAGCGTTTGTTTACTTCTTCATTTCCATCGTCGTTTCTCATTTTAGCATAAGCTTCTCCAAGTGCAGGAAGCTGACCATTTGCCTGTCTTAGGAGATTGTTATTCACTAGGAGTGTATTAAGCTCTGTATTGGCTCCTATAAAAACTACTCTAGTAGTTGCGAGTAAGCCTATAGCACCTCCGTTAGGGTTTAGTAGCATTAGCTCTCCTGGAGACTCAATATCTAGATTGTCTATTTTAGCTAACTCGCAGCTGGCAGTGATGTAGAAAGAGAGTTTATCGTAATTACTCCAGCTAGCTATCTCTGGTCTAGTCACTACTCTTTCGTGCGCCATTCCATTTTCTCCACCATGCCCCACATAATTAAAGATCAGGGTTCCTTGGGAGCCTATTACTTTGGTGATATCTACATTTACTTTCGGGTACTTATTCCCACTGCCAAATGATACTTGCTCATAAGCATCCATCCAAATTTTATTGATGTTGTACTCAGGGCTCTGAAGACTTATACCTGCAGTCATATTTTCAGATGGACCTACGTGTTGATTATAGTTTTCGTCATCAGCCACAAAAGTGATGGTCTGCATCCAGTTTCCACGACTAGACTCACTGTGGTAGTGAATAATTTTATCTACCATTATTTTAGCTTCAGCGGCATTACTGGCGGGTAGTCTTCCTACGTTTAGGTCAAGGCCTTCATCTGCTGAGGTGATTCCCCAATAACCTTCTGAATCATCTAAAATAGCATAGTAGTCATCTGAACAATACGATCTAGTGGGTTCATTACTCTCATAACTCTGATAAATGGGAACTATGTTGGTGTTGTTTTCTTCCACATTTTTATAATCATAGCTGGCATCACCAAACAAAAGAATATGTTTGAAGGTACGTTCTGCACCAGGTAGCATTCCCCTATCGTAGATGAGCTTACTCAGATCTCGTATAGCAGTCACATCTTGAGACCCACTAGAAAACTCGTTGAATACTTCTGGGGTAATGACCACCTGCACCACTAACCCATTTGCTCTGTGAAAATCTGCCAGTCTATTGGTCTGCTCCTCAAGCTCTGGACTGGTCACCATGAGGTAATCTATGTCCTTGATAGCGTGTAGGTTTTGGTTTTTTATTTTTCCAATGAAACCAGGAATCTTAGCATTATTAGCAGAAGCAAGGATAAATCTAGGCTTCATATCTGTCGCTACATTAGCTACTTTGAATGAGCTGAAGGTACCGTTGGAATAAGTCGCTTGTCTGCTGACATTGATGTGGTCCGTGATATTCCAGATGAAACTCTGAGCATTAAGTTGTTCTATATTGTATTGCAGGTTACCGATTTCCGTCTTTCTATTAATTCGAATAATTTGCTGCTCTCCATTATCGATTAGTTTACGTGGCACAGTGAGCACGTGGTAGTCTATCCAAGCAGCAGCTTCATTCAGTGTCTTGCTGAAATCATAAGCAAGAGTTAGATTCCCATCTTGGACACCTACGTTTTTGGTCATGGTCGTAGGACGATCAGCATATCTCTCGTCATAGCTGCCATCTACCGTATTAAAAGTTATGCTGCGGATCAGAGAGTCTCCTAGTCTTAGCGTCATTCCTGCGGTGAAACCCCGAAGAGTTCTGGCAGTGACTATAGACCGTACACCTACTTTTTCACTAGTAGCTACATTAGAAATGTTGTAATTGAAATTCTTGAACGTCGTGATTTGCATCATATCACCCCACCATTTTCTTCCAGATTGTATGTGGTTTTGTTCATTACTCTCATGATAGACGATGTGCTCGTAGGTAGTAATAATGGCATCAGTGTTTAGTCCATCATTCGCAGGAGAGGTAGTCATTCGTTTTCCATTGGTAGGAGAATCCCAAGTGATGAAGTAGTAGGCTCCTATATCGAAATCATGCCCTATGGCATCATACGATTGGGTTGATTTTACATAATTAAACTTCGTGGGACCAGTGCCGTACCATAGGAAGTAATCGTCATCATCCATGATATCATTGCCATTATTGTCTACTGCATATATGGCATTTTCTTGCAGGTCATCGTAGCGTTGCTGAGCGATTACCTCAGGTAACATATGTCCACCATTGCCGTAGAGCTTAAATTTCGACATTCTCAGAGTACTAAGGTCTGCACCGCTGCCAACTAGAAATGACTTATCTATTTTATAGACACCATCACTGCCTATAGCCAGCTTATAGAAGTTGCCACTTTCAAGTACTGAATTGTACGTTTGATCTTTTTTCTTTTTGAGATTCGCAGTTGTCCTGGCATATGCTCTAGTCTGCACATCAAGAGTAAAACTGGTTAAATATTCTAGTGTATTTCCATTTTTACGTACTGGAATTACCTGAATATATATGTACCGCTTACCTTGTTGTATAGATTCGGATGTGTTTATCTCAAAATCTGTGGATAGGTAGGGGTGAAGCTTCTGAGATGTGGAAGACTGTGTTTTTATATCCTTCAGACGGACTTGGTCTATGTCTATGAATTCTGCGGCTATTTTTCTGGTATAATAAGGAATCTTATACAGGTTGTCCTCTGTTGTTTTGGCGGCACATTCCTCGCACATCGCCACATTTAGTACTTCATGCAGGGTGTTTTCCGGTTTTATTGTTGGGTTTTCATTGATCTTCCATTGTAGTGTAATTGCATTGTTTTGAGCGTAAGCACACAAGTTGGACGCTACAAGTAATAACAATGGAATTAGGTGTCTGGATAAGGTGATTTTCATTCGGTAAAATATACTTATTCTTAATCTGTTGATAATCTAACAATATTACGGCATTAATTATTGTGTATTTGCTATTAAAAAACAAATCTGACACAATAATTAGATTTTCTGAGCGTAGTTTTATAAATGTTATATCTTTGTGAATTACAAGACAAGTAGAATGAAAAAATTACAAGCTGCTATTTTATTAACGATGGGACTCTTGGCGTGTACTAATGTACAAGCTCAAGACCCTGAATTCACACAATTTTACGCAGCTCCAATATACACCAATCCTGCAATGGCGGGTACGGGTACATGTAATGGAGGCGGTAGAGTAGTGTTAAATTATAGAAATCAATGGCCATCACTTCCAGGTACATTTATTACCTCTAGTGCAAGTTATGATCAACACTTTGATAAGATTGGCGGAGGTATTTCGTTGCTTCTTTTAGATGATAGAGCAGGTGAAGGTCTACTGAGGTCTACCTCCGTTTCGGCAGGATACTCCTTCCAACTTCCCGTTACGCGTAAATTTACGATGCGTTTTGGAATAGAAGGTCAATACGGTCAGCGCAGCATAGATTGGCAGCGTCTCCGTTTTGAAGATCAGATAGACCCTAGTGCAGGCTTTATAAACCCCACTGCTGAGCCATTCGTTGGTGATTCTAAAGGGTATGCAAATTTCGCTACAGGTGTATTGGGTTATTCAGAGCGATTTTATGCTGGGATAGCGGTTCATAATCTTATAGAGCCTAATCAGTCGTTTTTTAACAATCCTGTGGGTATAATACCAAGAAGGTATACTGCTCATGGTGGATTGGTGATACCATTGGATGGGCGTAAAAATCCAGAATCTACGATATCTCCTAACGTGTTGTTTATGCTTCAGAATCAATTTACGCAAATGAATATTGGTTTCTATTACAACAAAGGTCCTTTGGTTACTGGGTTGTGGTTTAGACAGACATTTGGTGAATACGGTAACTCAGATGCACTTATGGCGTTGGTAGGTTTCCGTAAGGATAAGTTCAAATTTGGGTACAGTTTCGATCTCACTGTAAGTGGTGCTCGATCAGCTGCTCCAGGCTCGCATGAGATATCCGCAGGTATAGAGTGGTGTGCTCGTAAACCCAGTAGAAAGTACCGTAAGATCAGTTGTCCAGATTTTTAATCTGACTCAAAAAAATGTATAATTGCACAATATTTGAAGGTTAGGTAGAGTTATAAGTAAAGGTTTTAAATTATATGAAGTTAAATAAATTCACAATAAGCTTACTTGCATTGACAGTGATGTCATCAGTAGCTTGTAAAAAAGAGAAATCTTCAAGCACCGGTTGGAATTACAATGATTCTAAGTGGGGAGGTTTTGAAAAGCACGAGTATGCGGGTCAAGAAACTGGTCCAGGTCTTGTATTGGTTCATGGTGGTGCTTTCACAATGGGTTCTTCAGAGCAGGACGTAACCTATGAGCACAATAACGTAGAGCGTAAAGTTTCTGTACCTTCATTTTATATGGATGAGACGGAAGTTACTAATAGTCATTACCGTGAATATGTGTTTTGGCTAAAGCGTGTATATGTAGATTATCCTGAAGTAGGCATCAATGCACTACCGGATACAAATGTGTGGAGAGATAGACTAGCATACAATGAGCCTTATGTAGACTATTACTACCGCCATCCAGCTTACCAGGATTACCCTGTAGTAGGAGTGAACTGGCAACAAGCTACAGCATATGCAGCTTGGAGAAGCGATAGAGTGAATGAAATGATTTTGATAAGAGAAGGTATCTTAGAACCAGATCCTGATCAGATGAATGAGGCTAACTTTAACACAGACGCTTACTATGTTGGTCAAAGTGATGGTCTTACCCTAGGTAAGCATCAAATGAAAGACTACAGAGTAAAACGAGGTGGCACACGTCAAGTACGTATGGAAGATGGTATTATGCTTCCTGAGTATAGACTGCCTACAGAAGCTGAGTGGGAGTATGCTGCTCAAGCAAATATTGGAGCGTCTACGTATGAGAACGTAAACCAAAAGAAAATATACTCTTGGGAGGGTCTTACGGTAAGATATTCCGGAGGGCAAGAAAGAGATAGAGGTCTTATTTACGGAAATATTAAAAGAGGTAAAGGTGATCAAGGTGGTATTGCTAATCGTTTAAACGATGGGGCACTAATTACTGCACCTGTAGCTTCATATTGGCCAAACGATCACGGCTTGTATAACATGTCTGGCAATGTTGCAGAATGGGTGATGGATATTTATCGTCCATTGTCTTTAGAGGATGTGACTGATTTCAATTCATTCCGTGGTAATGTATTTGATAAAGTAAGTCTTGACCAAGACGGTATCGTTGATCTGAAAGACAGCCTAGGTAGAGTCATTTATGTGCCTGTGACAGAAGAAGAAAATGTAGGTCGAAGAAACTATAAGCGAGCAGATAATATCGGTTATTTAGATGAAGAAACCTATATGGACGGTGAGCAAGGATATGAGTACGGTGTAAGTACACTTATAGATAATCAAGCCCGTGTATACAAGGGAGGTTCTTGGAATGACCGTATATTTTGGGCATCTCCAGGCAATAGAAGATACTTAGATGAGCAGCAAGCATTATCTACCCTAGGGTTTAGATGTGCGATGCACAGAGTAGGAGCACCTTAATAGGAGCTTTATCATCCTCTAAATACAATTTGCCATAGGCGAACAGTCTGGATGATAACAATGAAATTTAGAATCCCAATCACGCAAGTGGTTGGGATTTTTTGCTTCAAAAAGAGATAAAATGGATATCAATGAGTGACTTTTAATATTGGTTAAGAAATATAGCGATATTGGTGATGTGCCTATCGATTCTGATCTAGAGAAGGAGCTGGGGATTTCAGGAGATGATGCCTATGATTTGATTATAGACTATGGTCTGGTTTTCAATGTGGACGTTTCAGCCTTCTTATTAAACAAGTGTTTTTATGATGAAGGAGAACAGATGATTCGATTTTTTTCGTTGGTGGAACAGAAGATATAAAAGAAGAAAAGTTACCCTAGTAGATCTACAACAAGGTGTTGAATTTTGTAAACTGATCTAACAAAAAAAAGCACTGCCGATGGGCAGTGCTTCATACTTTTTAATTTGTGATTATTTAACTCATCGGTCAATTTTACTGATGATTAGCAAAATTCTTTGTAAACGGCTTTCAGATGATCAGAAATCATCTCAGCTGTACGGCCCTCTATATGAAGACGCTCTACAAAATGTACTAATTCACCATCCTTGAAAACCCCAATGCTAGGACTGCTTGGAGGGTAAGGAAGTAAGTGTTGTCTTGCTGTGGCTACTGCTTCTGCGTCTTGTCCTGCAAAAACTGTAAATAAGTTATCTGGTTTTTTATCTCCACTCAGTGAGCCTACAGCACCTGGTCTAGCACTGCCAGCAGCACATCCACATACGCTATTCACTACGAGTAACGTAGTTCCTTTCGCATCAGTTAAAGCGTTATTTACTTGCTCTGCGTCTCTTAATTCAGTGAAGCCGTTATTTGTTAAATCAGCCCGCATTGGAGCTACTAATTCTTCTGGATACATTGTATAATCTATTTATTCTTGCAAATATGCAACAAAACTAACGAGTGCTTTGTTTAAGATGTAGTAAATTTGCAACGTTTAGAAAAAGTAATGACAACACAATCAATGAGTAACTACAAAGTAAAAGACATTTCGCTAGCTGACTGGGGAAGAAAAGAAATTAACATAGCCGAAGCAGAGATGCCAGGATTAATGTCTCTAAGAGAAGAATTTGGAGATAGTCAGCCACTTGCTGGTGCACGTATCGCAGGATGTCTTCACATGACCATTCAAACTGCTGTACTTATCGAAACCTTACAAGCTCTTGGAGCTGAGGTGACTTGGAGTAGTTGTAATATTTTCTCTACACAAGATCAGGCTGCTGCTGCAGTAGCAGCTGCAGGAACTTCAGTTTTCGCTTGGAAAGGAATGAACGAAGAGGAGTTTGACTGGTGTATAGAGCAAACACTTCATGCATTCGAAGGTGGTAAGCCACTTAACATGATATTAGATGATGGAGGAGATTTGACTAACATGGTGTTAGACAGATATCCACAATTAGTAGAGGGCATCAGAGGTATCTCAGAAGAGACTACTACAGGTGTGCTTCGATTATACGATAGACAAAAAGCAGGTACGTTACCGCTTCCGGCTATCAATATCAATGATTCGGTAACAAAGTCTAAGTTTGATAATAAGTACGGATGTAAAGAATCAGCTGTAGATGCGATTAGAAGAGCAACTGACGTAATGATCGCCGGTAAAGTAGCAGTAGTAGCAGGATACGGAGACGTAGGAAAAGGTACCGCAGCATCTCTTGCCGGTGCAGGTGCTAGAGTGATAGTGACTGAAATAGATCCTATATGTGCTTTACAAGCTGCAATGGATGGTTTTGAAGTGAAGAAAATGGAAAACGCTATTCCTAGAGCTCAGATCATAGTGACTGCTACAGGTAATAAAGATATTCTTACAGAGAAGCACTTCCGATTAATGAAGGATAAAACAATCGTTTGTAACATCGGTCACTTTGACAATGAGATAGACGTAGCCTACTTGAATAACAATCACGGTGAATCTAAATTTGAGGTGAAGCCACAAGTAGATGTATACAACATAGACGGTAACGAAATCATTCTTCTTGCAGAAGGTCGATTAGTAAATCTTGGTTGTGCTACAGGTCACCCATCATTTGTGATGAGTAACTCATTTACAAATCAGACACTAGCTCAACTAGAGCTTTGGGAAAGAAGTGCGAACTACAAGAATGAAGTATATGTGCTTCCTAAACACTTAGATGAGAAAGTAGCGGCTCTTCACCTTTCTAAAATAGGTGTGGAATTAGAGGAACTTACCCAAGACCAAGCAAGCTACATTGGTGTAGGCTTAAACGGTCCGTATAAAAATGACGCGTACAGATACTAATTCGCCACGGCGAATAGGTTCTGTAAGTTTTAAATAACACTATCCAAATCCCAATTGCCTTCGGCAGTTGGGATTTTTTTGTTTTTGAAATGAAGCCTTAATTTACTCGTATTAGGCTAAATGTACGTATGTGCTCATGGGTAGTTGCTAAATTTGATGAGGTTATTGGGCTAGAAAGATATGGTACACGGGGAGCAGGTTATTGCCTACTATCAGATTATTATTATAAACTAATTTTGAAAGACTCGTGTGACCTATTGTTAACCTCTTATGTAAATATAAATTTAGACAATCGGTTTATCCCTAGTTTTGACTTATACGTTAACTTGATTTTGTCTAGAGAACTTGATTATAGAAGGAAGCTTAACTTTTATTCTATAAGATTGATGCTTCTACGAAATAGGTTAGTAGAATGGGTAAGCTAATCTACTTCACCCTTGACTCCCTTCGAAATAATACACTGTGTCAGTATTTTATCTTTCTTTTACAAAATGAGACAAATCCTCATGGGATTGCATATTTCTAACGAAAATATAGAAAACAATATTCGACCCCGAAGGGGTCGCACTCGATCTCGACATACATTAGCTATAAAGGTGTAAACCCTTTGGGTTAGGAGAAATCAATAAATTTATCTCACCCTACTCACCCCAGTACTCCCTTTGCAAGAGTATACAGCATCAGCATTTTTAATGTCATTCATGGTAATGGCCTTCTCGGTGATAGTGAAACCATAATTTCTCAGTAAGAAACGCTGTGTGGCTCCATTCACTCCGCCGCTTTTTAGGCTAGGGATGAAAAAGTCTTCTCCTTTTTGGATTAGGATGTTACTAATGAGCTCCTCACAGATATGACCTTCAGTATTTTGTAGGAGTAAATGGTCTACTTGCTTTTCTTGCTTGTACTTCGCGGCCAGTACGTAGTAGATGCTGCTGAGGCTCTTTACAGTCATCCACGGCACTATCGGTTTTGGCTCTGGGTATATGCCTAGTATGCCCAGAGCTAATGGAGCTTTTTTTAGATCGGCTTCTAAGTCGAGTGAGGTTGGTAAAAAGAAAGGAGCATCAGATTCTCTAAAGGAATGATCAAAGGCCAATTCGTCTGTTTCAGGCGTGTATTGTCCTTTTCCATCTCGGAAGAAGTTGATTCGAACTATTCCGTCTTGTTGATAGGATAGCGCTATACTGCGAATGAAGTCTTCATCCACAAGAAAGCTTGGCACTATTTGGTAAATTTCTAAAGCATCATTGATTCTATCTATATGAGTCTGCAGCAGCGGTAGGTTTCCATTCACCACTCTGATAGTCTCAAAAAAACCGTCTCCGAATAAAAAACCTCTGTTCATTGTGTTATGCGAATAGCATTCCGGCGATAGTAGCAGTCATCAAACAAGCCAGTGTTCCGCCTATGAGCGCACGCATACCTAGCTTCGCTAGAGTACCACGCTGATTCGGAGCAAGTGAGCTAATGCCACCTATTTGTATGCCGATTGAAGCAAAATTAGAAAACCCGCAAAGTGCGTACGTTAAAATGACAACAGAACGGTTGGTAAGCATTGCTCCACCATCGGCGGTTATCATTTCTTTAAGCGATAGGTAGGCGATGAACTCGTTGATTACGGTCTTTTCTCCCAACAGCTGACCGCTGAGAATCATATCTTGACTGTCTATACCAATGACCCAAGCAAGTGGTGCGAAAATATAACCCAATATCATTTGTAAATTGAGACCGTCATAGATAGTCGCAGCAGCTACCGTCTCATTTAAACCCGTGTAGTTCCCGATGATGTCAAATAAGAAGAAATTAATCATAGCTATAAATGCTAGGAATACGAGTATCATTCCACCTACGTTGACAGCCAGTTTTATTCCATCGGTAGTGCCATTGGAAATAGCTTCCAGTGGTCCGTTTCCTATGGTTTCTTTGTCGATATCAAGTTTTTCATCTACTTTTTCTGTTTCAGGATAAAGTATTTTAGCACATATAATAGCTGCAGGGGCTGATAGGATAGAGGCGGTGAGTAAGTGTTTCGCAAACTCTTGTTGAGCTGCAGGATCATCTCCTCCTAAAAAGCCAATAAATGCTGCAAAAACACCGCCAGCTATAGTCGCCATGCCGCCCGTCATTAGACACATTATCTCTGATTTGCTCATTTTGGAGATGTATGGCTTTACCACTAGAGGTGCTTCTGTTTGTCCTACGAATATGTTAGCTGCGGCAGCTAAACTTTCTGCACCGGATAGACGCATTGTTTTGCTCAGTATCCAAGCGAAGGCAAAGACTATTTTTTGTAATATACCAAGGTAATAGAGCAGTGAGGTGAGCGCTGAGAAGAAAACCACCGTAGGCAGCACCTTGAATGCAAAGATGTAACCCATGGTCTGTTTAATCTCAGGAAGATTGGAGACTAAGTTCCCGAAAATAAACTCGGCACCTGCATCTGTAAAAGAGAGTAGCTGAGTGAAAAAACCGGCAAATACACCAAAAACAGATGCAAATAAAGGCACCTTAAAGACCAATAATCCCAAAACTAACTGGATGACTAAGCCAGAGCCTACGAGCTTCCAGTTTACACTTTTCTTGTGTTTGCTAAATATAAAAGCGATTCCTATTAGAATGATTAAGCCCAGAAGGCCTCTAAGTATCTCCATCTATTGTGTTTAAAGCGGTAAATATAAGATTATTGTTAACTCTTGACTTAGGGTTTCGGTAATATGCGACTATGACCTTTTCAACTACTAACGATTACATCGGCTTCATTGCCTTAATTTTCAGTTTAATAGTTTTTAAAAATTCTATTCTATCCCTAGCTTCTGTTTAGAAATGTGGTTGTCTTATCTTCGCAACAGTTTTAAATAACCATGCAAGACCAAACACCTTATACACCAATCAATAAAGTACGAATAGTAACAGCTGCATCTCTTTTTGATGGACACGATGCTGCCATCAATGTGATGCGTCGTATCATACAAGCTACAGGCTGCGAAGTGATACACCTAGGGCACGATAGAAGTGCGGAGGAAGTAGTGAATACGGCTATACAAGAGGATGCGAATGCTATCGCTATGACCAGTTACCAAGGTGGCCATAACGAGTATTTCAAGTATATGCGTGACCTTCTAAATGAAAAGGGTGCAGGGCATATCAAGCTTTTTGGTGGTGGTGGTGGAACTATTCTGCCTTCCGAGATAGCAGAGCTTCAAGACTATGGTGTTACTAAAATATATCATCCTGACGATGGCCGGTCTATGGGTTTACAAGGAATGATCAATGATTTGGTGGAAAAATCTGATTTCCCAACAGGGCAAAATCTGAACGGAGAAGTGCAGTCATTTCGCAAAATGAACAAGATGTCGATAGCGAGAGTTATCTCAGCTGCCGAAAATTTCCCAGAAGAAAACAAGGAACTTTTAGCAGGTATTTCTGCTGAAGCCAAAGAAATAAAAACGCCAGTTCTTGGTATCACAGGAACAGGTGGTGCAGGTAAAAGTAGTTTGGTAGACGAATTGGTTCGCCGTTTCTTGCTTGATTTTCCAGAGAAAAATATTGCTATTATATCTGTAGATCCATCGAAGCGTAAGACTGGTGGAGCGCTACTCGGAGATAGAATCCGAATGAACAGTATCAGAAATAATAGAGTGTATATGCGTTCTCTCGCTACTCGCCAGGCGAATCTGGCGCTATCTGCTCATATAGACGTAGCCAAAGACATTTTGAAAGTGGCTGGATATGATTTAATTATCCTAGAAACTTCTGGAATAGGACAGAGTGATACCGAAATCACCGACCATAGTGACGCGAGTCTCTATGTGATGACACCAGAATACGGTGCTGCTACGCAGTTAGAGAAGATTGACATGCTGGATTTTGCAGATGTTATTGCGCTAAATAAGTTTGATAAGCGTGGAGCTTTGGACGCTCTTAGAGACGTAAAAAAGCAGTTTCAACGAAATCACGTTCTCTTCGATAATGACGTAGATACTATGCCAGTATATGGTACTATAGCTAGTCAGTTCAATGACCCAGGGGTGAATTCACTCTATGCAAAATTAATAGATACTATCAATGAGCGAACAGGTGCTGGATTTGATTCGCAACTAGTGGCTGCCAATGAAATGTCCGAGAAGATATTCATCATTCCACCCAAAAGAGTACGCTACTTATCTGAGATAGCAGATAGCAATAGAAACTACGATAAATGGGCTAAAGAGCAATCAGCAATAGCTCAAAAACTCTACGGAATCAAGAAAACGATTACCACCATTCAAGAGGCCGAGATTACGGACTCAGCTAGACTGATAAAAGACTTAGAAGAAACTTATGCTAAAGTAGCCTTGGACTTTGACCCTAAGCTGCAGATAGTAATAGACGAGTGGGATGGCGTAAAAGAGTCGTATGCCAATGACATTTACACCTACCTGGTACGAAACAAAGAGATAAAAGTAGAGACCAAAACTATCTCGCTTTCTCACCAAAAAATAAGTAAAGTATCCCTGCCGAAGTATGAAGCTTGGGGCGATGTACTGCAGTGGAATCTGCAGGAGAATGTACCGGGTAAATTCCCATTTACTGCGGGGATCTATCCATTCAAGCGTCAGGGAGAAGACCCCACCAGAATGTTTGCAGGAGAAGGAGGACCCGAGCGTACTAATAAGCGTTTCCATTACCTAAGTGGTAGCATGCCAGCTAAGAGACTGTCTACTGCTTTTGACTCGGTAACACTCTACGGGAATGATCCAGACCACAGACCAGACATCTACGGTAAGATAGGAAATGCAGGAGTAAGTATTTGCTGCTTGGACGATGCTAAGAAATTATACTCTGGATTTAACCTAGCACACGCTATGACCTCTGTGAGTATGACTATCAATGGTCCAGCACCGATGTTGCTTGGTTTCTTCATGAATGCAGCCATCGACCAGCAGTGTGAGCTATACATCAAAGAAAACGGACTAGAAGCCGAAGTACAGCAAAAGATAGATGCCTACTTCAAAGAAAAAGGTAGTGTGCAACCGAAGTACGACGGAGATTTGCCAGAAGGCAATGATGGTCTTGGGTTAATGCTCCTTGGACTGACTGGAGATAAAGTGCTCCCTGCAGATGTATATGCGAAAATAAAAGCAGAAACCTTAACGCAAGTGAGGGGAACGGTACAAGCAGATATACTGAAAGAAGATCAAGCACAGAATACGTGTATCTTCTCTACAGAGTTTGCGCTGCGACTTATGGGTGATGTGCAGCAGTACTTTACAGATAATGGAGTGCGTAACTTCTATTCTGTTTCTATCAGTGGCTATCACATCGCAGAAGCAGGTGCTAATCCAATTACGCAATTGGCATTTACACTAGCCAATGGATTTACCTATGTAGAATACTACCTTAGCCGTGGGATGGACATCAATGCTTTTGGGCCTAACTTATCCTTCTTCTTTAGTAATGGTATAGATCCTGAGTATGCAGTAATAGGTAGAGTGGCGCGTAAGATCTGGGCGAAAGCGATGAAGCTTAAATATGGAGCCAATGAGCGTAGCCAAATGCTCAAATACCATATCCAAACCAGTGGTAGAAGCTTGCACGCACAGGAGATAGATTTTAACGATATACGTACTACACTACAAGCGCTATATGCCATTTACGATAATTGTAACTCACTGCATACCAATGCGTATGACGAGGCGATCACTACACCTACAGAAGAAAGTGTACGTAGAGCAGTAGCCATACAGTTAATTATCAATAAAGAGCTTGGACTAGCCAAAAATGAAAATCCAATGCAAGGATCGTTTATCACCGAAGAACTCACCGAGTTGGTAGAAGAAGCGGTAATGACGGAGTTTGATAAAATCACCGAACGAGGTGGTGTGCTCGGAGCAATGGAGACCATGTACCAACGCTCTAAGATACAAGAAGAAAGCTTGTATTACGAGACCTTGAAGCACAACGGAGATTTCCCTATCATCGGGGTGAATACCTTCTTAAGCAGTAAAGGTTCGCCTACGGTATTGCCTAAAGAAGTAATTCGAGCTACGGAAGACGAAAAGCAATTCCAAATCAATACGCTGCAAAGCTTAAACAAGCGCTATGAAGCAGAAGCGAAACAGGAACTGACGCACATACAGCAAGTTGCCTTGCAAAACGGAAATGTATTCGAAGCCTTGATGGAAGCCAGTAAGGTATGCTCACTTGGGCAGATTACGAGTGCCTTGTTTGAGGTAGGGGGGCAGTATCGTCGAAACATGTAATAGGAGCCAAGACTAAATTACGAGTAGTAGTTCGTGTCCACACGAACATTCTCGTTCTTGGTTCCGTTCGTGAGGTCACGAACTTGTTCTGCGAATACGACTATACGTTGTGATTTTAAAGTAGACCATTCAGATCCTGCTGACCTATGATAGCCATTAACTCTACTGCATCCGTAATCCCATAGTAGATGCTGTCTGAATCTTTGGAGTTCTTTTGAATTAGCTACTTTGGGTCTACGGCATAGTATTTTGATACTAAAATACCTAACCCTTCTGTGGGTTTTGTACATTATTTTTCTCTTTAAAGGTAATTAGAAAAGATATTTAGATGAATTATTTCTATTTTTCGATAAATTTAATGCACTGATTCACAGTGCTTAATCTTTCAATTATAAAATTATGTTTGACTTTAATTATAAAAAGATGAACAAAACAAAATATTTTCGGTTTATTTGAATATTAACTTATAACAATTAACAAAAAAATTATGTATCTACTAGACGTATTAACAATTCCTAAAGATGATCCGATTGCATTTACCTTTTTTACAGGTTATATGGCAATGCTTGCGGCATCTGTATTTTTTTTCTTCGAAAGAGGTAGTGTAGATGGCAAATGGAAATTATCCTTGCTAGTATCTGGATTAATCACAGGTATAGCTGCCGTCCACTATTACTACATGAGAGATTATTATCTAGCAACTGGAGAAAATCCAACTGCTCTTCGCTACATCGACTGGACGCTAACTGTTCCATTGATGTGTGTTGAATTTTATTTATTGACTAAAGCTGCTGGAGCTAAAACCGGCTTGCTTTGGAAATTAATTGCAGCGTCTGTTTGGATGCTCGTAACGGGGTACATTGGAGAAGCATTCACGGATGGTTCTACCGGTCATTCTGTACTTTGGGGTTTCTTGTCTACTCTTGGTTATGTATACATCCTATACACAGCTTGGTATGGAGAGGTAGCTAAATTAGCAGATGCGAGTAACAATGCCGCAGTGAAAAAAGGAGTAAGAACCTTAGCTTGGTTTGTGTTAGTAGGATGGGCTATTTACCCTATCGGATACATGTGTATGCCAGGCGGTTGGTTAAACGTAGCTCTTGGTTGGGAGAGTGGCAATGTAGATTTATTCTACAACATTGCTGATGCTATCAATAAAATCGGTTTTGGCTTAGTAGTGTACGGTATTGCTGTATCATCTTCTAAGAAGGTAGCTGCTTAAGAAAAAAACAAATGGTAGTTGAGAATATGCTCTTGATTACTTAAATTTCAAAGAGGCGCAATGAGAGTTGTGCCTCTTTTTTTTAATCCTTATGATCTTAAATAATGTCAAAGATTCATTCCCTTTTTGTTGGTCTGCTTATAGCTTTGAACATCCTTTTTTTGATTTTTGGAGAGTTCTCCTTGGAGGTTCAGGTGATTTTTAGTGCAGTACTTATTTGTTTGTTTGGTATACCACACGGAGCTATAGATCATATCATCTATAGGGAAGAGCGGACTACTTCAGCAGCAGTGTTTTATAGCTTTTACTTTGGGTTAATGCTGTTGTATTTTGCCTTTTGGATGTACCTTCCGATGCTAAGTATGCTGCTCTTTTTGGTATTGTCTGCGTTCCATTTTGGCCAATCTCAGTTTTCACATCTTGCCATACTAAACAAGTGGAAAAGAGTTTTAGTCTATCAGACTTGGGGTCTTTCTATTTTGAGTGGGTTAGTTATTTTTAATTACGATCAGATAGTTGCTATTGCCGCTAATAATCAGGATATAGTAGCTCTCTTGCCTGCTTTTCACTATCAAACTACACTGAGTGTATTGATTTTAAGTTCGGTAGTTACATTGGCTATTTTGGTTCGTTTGAAATTTGATAAACAAATCTCAGGACCGCTATTTTTTAAAGAGATGCTTCTTTTTGGTCTTATTCATCTGTGTTTTTACACACTGCCTTTGCTCGTAGGGTTTACCATCTATTTTAGCACGCTGCACTCTATGCAAGTTCTTTTAGAGGAATTTGACTACCTGAAGAAGAGGATGATGAAGCTATCTATGGCTGACTTTATACTTTTGGTAACACCCTATACACTAATTAGTATTGTTGGCTTGGCCATTTTGTTAGTGCTGTCCCATTTTCAGATTATAGCGATATCAGGCACTTTATTGGTGTTTATTGTCATCTCTATTCTTACATTGCCGCACAGTATTGTAATGGATAATTTTTATTTTAAGTCCCTGAAATAATTTTAAAAACGCTGTGAATGGATCACAGTCCTAATTTAAAATATCGCAATATCTCAGTGCTTGAAGCGTCACCTCAATCCTCGCCGGCACAAACTCTCCCCACAAGTCCATTCCTTCTCCAGGAGCTATATTGGTGGCGAAGTAGTAGGTATTGCCTTTGGTCTCTACGTATCCCACAAACCATCCAGAGGTTACAGTATCTCTTATAGCCATTCCTGTTTTGGCATAGATAGCATAGTCGTCCGTTTTGTCGAAGAGCATGAT
>ERZ807291.1268-NODE-1268-length-41567-cov-28.883552_pt1 | contig 41567 bp, 24 predicted proteins | sample MGYA00521257_ERZ807291 | MGnify/ENA primary metagenome ERZ807291 (study PRJEB31413, sample SAMN03169783) | marine metagenome | biome: Marine; feature: Water; material: Subsurface seawater | place: North Sea | collected 2011-04-28 | depth 1 m m ...
TGCTCCTGTAAGAACTCAATCGCATGATCGGCGGTGGCCGTGGTGGAGTAATAGTTCTTATTCACCTTTGTGGGATGATACCTTTTGTCATCGAGTAAATTAGCATTGTGGCTGAAAAAGCCGTCCTGGTTGGTGACATGCCAAGAGCGGGTGAATCCTGCATCAAGCACCTTTCCGTCGATATGCCATTTCCCGCTGTGATAACTCCGGTAACCCGCAGGTTTGAGGAATTCGGGAAGAAGAGGTGCCCAGGTTGGCCTCTTGCTTTTGCCCCCGCCACCTCTCTTTGGTAAGTTATCCCGTCGGATTTGTTGGGCATAATAACCAGTGAGTAAGGATCCACGGGTGGGCCAGCATCGACCGGTGTTGTAAAACTGGGAGTATCGCAGACCATTGGCTGCCAGTTTATCGAGGTTGGGAGTTTCTATCTCGCTCCCGTAACAACCGAGGTCAGAATAGCCCATGTCATCCACCAAGATAAAGAGAAAGTTAGGCTTCTTCGCTGAAAGCGAGGTGCCTTTCATAAATGTTGCGAGGCAAACCATAAGGGTGATTTTAAAGGAGAATAATCTCATGATGGAATATCTTTTCGAATCCGCCTGAAAATGAAAAGGGAAATGAAAGCTCGTAGAAAATTCTTTTTATTCAACCACGGCCCACAATTCCTCCTCTGGGATAGAAAAGGACCCCATTAACTTTTCCTCCATATGAGCCTGAAGATTGCGTAGCCTGGAGGTTTCGTTGCGGTTAAAGCCTTCGGTGGCAAAGATGGGCCATTTGGGTTGTCCCCAGTAAGTGGATTCATATTCCATGCCTTCCTGTTCAATCAGGAGAACACTGGATGTGAAATGCCCTTGTGATTCGCCAAACAGAATATCTATTTTTACCGGGCTCGTATCAACTTCGAACCATTCACCTGAAGCAAACCCGGCACGGGCATTGAGACAGGGCAGGGCAGGATGATTATTTCTGGGAACTTTCAATTCGGTTCTGAAATGGGAATCGTAACGGGACCCTTCAAAGACAGGTTTACCATTGATGGACACGAGCAGGTTGTTGTCCGCGTATCCCCAGAAGCGGAACTTCCCTTTCTGAGGTGGGGATACCTTGCCCTGAAACCATGCCATCCACCCGTGTTGCTCAGAGAACGGGGACAGGTTGTATCTTTGGGGGAACTGATCATAAGTGCCGGCAATTCCACGAAACCTGAGGGGGGGGCCTTGTTTCATTGAGCTGACGGATTGTTGATCCTGAAACTGTGACTGGATTAAGGGAAGGAAGAATCTGCTGATAGCCTTTACATCGTTGGCACCAGGAGTGGACGTGCCTGCTTCCGGAAAAGCGAGAAGTTTTCCGAGCAGGGATTTTGGCCCCTTTGGTGATGCATCGATATCGGTATCAGGAACCCCACTTGGTTTGGTACTTTGGGGTGAAATTTTTCCGTTCCGGTCAAAATCGGCCAATCCACCCTTACGCATCAGCATGGACTGTTTGCTGTTGGGGTCCCCCACCGCGATTTCCCCATCAAGCACAAGCACCCGGGATCCCCGGTTGCTTGCCTGCACCACAAAGCTGGTGCCTAGGTCGACAAATTTCCGTTCCATCGTATCCACCACGAAACCAATGCCTTGAGGCGGGACAACCAGTTTGATTTGGCCCTCCCGCAAAAACAGCCGGTTTTTATCCACCAAGGTCATATCCAGTGGTCCAGTGCCAATCAGGTGGACTCCGGTATCCTTGAAGGCCAGTTCCACCATTCCTTCAGCTAGCTTAAACTCTTCTCCTTTCTCGAGGCTTTTCCATTCTCTGCTTTCCGCAAGTGGTCCTTCCACCCGGATAAATTTGGCAACCTGATTATGGGTTGACTCTGGTTTGTTCAGAAAAAGGGCCAGGACAAAAGCTGCCGCAATTCCAAAACCGGCAAACTTGGAGAAAGATATGACTTTGTTTTCGGGTTGAAGTGGCTTGGAGGCAATTTCCTCCCAGACTTGGTTCTCGAAATCATTTTTATTTTCAGGTGGAAGACCCAGTTTTTCTTCGAGATCCAACCATCTTGGCTCGCCGCTTTGTACTGCCCGGGTGAGCCCAGCCATCTCAATTTCATGAGCCAGTGCTTTGCGTAGATCAGAGTCTTGATTGAGTCTGTTCAGTAACTGCTGGCGACGGGTGGGGGAGAAGGATTTATTTTCGCACCAGGCGGAAATAAGATCGAGGAAATCGGGGTCGTTTAGAAAGTTCATTTAGGATTGGGGAAGAGGGGGTTCCTGATTCATGCACTCTTTCAGGGCTAGATGAGCCCGGTGTCTTAACTGGTAGATGGCATTGGGCTTTAGGTTAAGTTCCTGGCTGAGGTCATCGATACGTTTTCCTTCCAGTCCGGAGCGTACCACTTGCCTGAGGTTTTGGGGGAGCTTTGTAATACAAAGAAGAAGCTTCTTGATTTTCTCCTGATTCAGATCATCCGAGGATTGCATTAATTCCGGCTGGATGGACTCGGCGATTTCCTGACGGAATTTTTCCATGACCGTGGCACGCCGGCCGTATTTTCTCCAGTGATTATTAAGCAGAAATTGAGCAATGCTCATGAGCCAGGCCCGGAAATTTGTACCGATCTCATATTTTTCCAGCTTTTCATAAGCAGTGACAAAAGTTTCCTGGGCCAAATCCTCCGCATCATCGAGGTGATAAATACGGGCAGACAAGAAACCTCTGACCAGTAAACTGTACTCCGCTACGATAAGCCGATAGGCATCCTTGTTTCCATCAATTACCTGGGAAACAACAAGGTCGGGATCAAAATTCGGGGGATCTTGGGGCATGCATACTCCTTATGTGTTTTCTCCAGTGTTTCTTACATGGAGAGAGTAGGCAAACTTTAGAAACTGGTCTGATCAAGGAGATGAAGCAGACCTTAGATGACTAGGTTATAGAATCGCAGGGGTGCGTGGTGTTCTTAGTTTGAGAAAAAGGAATGATTGGTATCTCCTCCACTGAGAATATAAGCCAGCAGGTCCATAATCTCATCCTCCTTCATCATATTCAAGAGTCCTGGAGGCATGGGGGAAACAGGAGAGGGCCCCATGCTTACAACCTCATTTCTTGCAACATTGGTTCTTTGGTTGGGGTTATACAGATCGGTATTGAGGGTGATCTTGTCCCCATTGAGATTAACCACCACTCCGGAAAGGGCGTCTCCATTTTTTAAGGTTACAAAAGTCGGAACAAACTGTTCGTTGATTTCTTTGCTTGGATAGATGATTTGCTCCAGGAGATCATGAGCCGAGTAGCGTCCACCTGAGCCGGTGAGGTCCGGGCCATTCATTCCCCCTTCATTGCCAAACCGGTGGCAGGCAAAGCATCCTCCGGCGGCAAACATTTTGCGGCCATTTTCAAAGTCTCTTTCTTTCATACCACTGGACGATAGTTTGCTGAGTTCTTCCAGTTCCCAGTTTTTGACAAAAGTTCTGCCAGCCATAGCTTCAGCCATCACTTCTGCAGGTGATTTGACCTCTGCTTTTTTGGCGAGTAGGGAAGCCAAATCTTTTTGTTCCTCCCTGCTTAAGCTCGCCACTGCATCGTTGCGGATAAACTCAATAAACTTGGTGAAGCTGGCTCCTCCGTGATAATTTGCCGCTTTCAGAAACCAGTTGAAATACTGGGTGCGAAGTTCAGGAGTCCATCCGCTTTTGAGGTTACGGAGTGATCGGGCGTACTCCATTTGTTCCTCCTGAGTGGTTGCATTGTCAAGAAGAGCTATGCCCTTTTGGGCCACGGAGGGAGCTTCGAGAAAGGCGAGGGTTTCACAAAGCAACCAATTCATTTCATAAGTTTTGGCAGGAAAATGAGCATCCAACTGGGAAATGATTTGATCAGCGGTTTGTTTGGAAGGCTTACCAAAACGCACCATTGCCACTTGATAGGTGCGCACCACAGAAAGCTGCTCATCTGGGTCCAGTTTTTTAAAATCGATCTCAAGAAGGGATTGGAGGATCTTGTTCCCCATTTCCCGGTTGATGGGAGGGTCGGATTTTTTGCGGTGAAAAGGATCAATCCCTGCAGCCTTGGCAAGCGAGAGCAGAACATAGGCACGCTTGCCCTGATTTTTCTCACTCAATGCTTTGCCTGCCCATGTTTCTTCGGGTAGGCGTTGAATAGCCATGAGGGCTGCCCATCGGATAAAACGGTCAGAGTGGTCGATGTGTGGCCAGGCGATATCCAATGCATCAGGATGCTCCCCAATATGAAGATCTTCGAGTTTGTGGCGAAGGTTGGCGAGTTCGTTGATCTGAGGCTTCATCGACACTGGGTCGGTTTTTTCTTTGCCCACATAACTGACACGGTAGAGCCCGGACTGGACCTTTCTTCCGCCGATCGCAAAATACATACTGCCATCTTCCGGATGAATGATGGCATCGGTTACGGGTAAAGGGCTGCCCGTGATGAAGGTTTCGTTTTGGCCGGTGTAGGTGCTTCCATGCGGTTTCAAATGTACGGCGTAGATTTTCCCCCAGCTCCAGTCCAAAATGAACATTGCTTTTTGATATTTGGGCGGAAATTTTGCCCCATATCCAAAGGTCACTCCGGTGGGTGAGCCAGGGCCAATGTTGACCACGGCAGGCAAATTGTCCGGATAAAATTCAGGCCGTTTGCCGGTACCATTTCTCCAGCCATACATGGAACCGCTGGTTACATGGTTGATCCGGGTGGGGCGATACCATGGAGTATTGAAATCGTATTCCATATCGGCGTCATAAGTGAAAAGTTCGCCATCTGCATTGAACCCTGCATCAAAAATATTCCGGTAGCCGGAGGATACGATTTCCCAGTCTTTGCCATCTGGAGAGATTTTGTAAATGATACCCCCGGGAGCCAACCGGTCCCGGTTGTGACCCCGCCCATCCGGCATTCGGGGAAGCAGGTGGTCTTCCCCCCAGTTCAGGGGAACCCGTGAACGGTTTGCTTGCACGGGTTCGGTGTTGTTTCCTGTAATCAGATAAATTGATTTTTTATCCGGACTGAGAAGAAGGGCATGCACGCCATGGTCACCTTGAGCATACATGGTCTTTAATTTTTCTACCCGGTCGAGCTGATCATCGCCATTGGAGTCGGTCAGCCTGTAGACCCCGCTATCCATCTTTTTTACATAATCATTGACCGCGACATAGAGACTATCAAAAGCCCAAAGAAGTCCATTGGCTGCCCGAATTTTAGCCGGGACTTTTTCAATATCATCTTCATTGAGGGACTGTCCAGGTGCAGGTGCCATAAAGCGGTACAGCCCACCAAACTGATCGCTGGCAATCATACGGTTCTTACCATCCAGACAAAGATTTACCCAGGACCCCATCCTGTCTTTGGGCACGGTGAAGAGTAATTCGACCTTGAACCCTTCCTTGACCGATATGCTTTCGATGGGGGTTGCCTGGGTATCGAATTGAGCGAAGGTATGGGTTGATAAAAAACCGGCTGCCAGAATGAGGCAGAGGAGAATTTGGGAAAATGGTTTATTCATAGTCATGTCTGGGAGCTGGATGAGTAGTCTAACTAAGCAAACAAAATGCAGTGCGAGATTCCTAGTTTTTCAGATTTAGCGTGATTCAAAAACAACGGTGGTGAGACGGCGGGATTCTGGAATCTTTATGTTGAGTTGACCATCGGTAACAAAGACAAATTGTGGTTCTGTGGAGATTTTATTTTCACGGTATCCGGTCTTGGGCTCAATATCTTCAGATACCCAACGTACACTTATTTCTTCTCCCTCGGAGAATCCCTCGCCCACAAATACACCATCCCGATGGTAGCGTGCCCCTTTTTGAATCATCGCAGGAATGGTAATGTTTAAATCCTCGGGGTCTTCATCTGCTTCGCGTCTGGCCAGCAATACAATGAAGCGGTTGTTGGTTCGATCATAGGAACTTGCCCGCATGTAGTCATCTTCATCCACTTCAGAAAGAATAATATCATTTCCCTCCTCACCTGCCACGGTGTGGCGCACACATTCATTCTGCCCGGCCGACAACTGAGCAAACCAACGCCAAATATAATAATGGGTATGATTGGGATCATCAGGCACAGCATAGGGAGCACCAAATGCACTGTCCTCGAAGGAAGGTAAATCATTGTGAATGCTTAGTTTGTGATCAGGGCCCCTCAGGTTTAATTTGCGGGCGGCAATTGCTGGGCCACCGGTAAAATTTGGGTATAGCTCCTCGCCCAAGAGGGCGAGCTGGCCATTGTAATCAATTCGTTTGGTAAGTCCCATGGTCCATGGGCTGTTGTTGTCCGCCCAGGGAAGGTTGGCTAGTCCAATTCCTCTCTGTAAACATTCACCAAAAATGCGTAGGGTTGATTCCACTGTGTCTCCACTGCCTTCCGGGCCATGGGGAGTACGCTTGCCATCCCAGCATACCCAGCTTTCTGCAGCGACGATACCCTTGTCGAAGTAGCCTTCCTCATTGAGGCGCTCGTCCATATATTCCATCTGGTCCCATACTGAACTTACCCAGGTCAGAAGACCGCCTCCCCAACCGTTGTTAAAATCACTGAGGTTCAGGGCAAAATTATCGATCATGCCCATAAGTTCCGGGTACTCCAATTGCACATCGTACCACTCCTTGCAATTACGTGAGGGGGATAAACCTGCGGTGGAAACAATTTTGTGATCCCCTGTCTCTTCGCTGTAATCTCGGATCGCCCGGGCGGCGGGCAAGATAAACAGTTCCATTAACTCATCCCAGTCACCCTCCCAGTACTTTGGGTGGTTAGCTTCATGAAAGATGCCGTAATAATCCACATCCTCCCCAAACCACTCCACCGTGGCCTTGACCATATCATAGATCGCCTGGTTGTCCGTGGGCATCTTGTTGAAATCTTCGTAATTCTCGCCCCCGTTCATCCACAAGGGAACCTGCCAAATCACCAGCTCCGTTTTGATGCCCCTTTGTTTACACAATTTAACTGCGTGGCGTATTGCCTGGGCTTCTTTGGATGGATGGTTTTGGTAATCGAGGTTCTTTTTCTGGGGAAGGGTGTGCAGGGACATATACCAGAAACTGGCATAGCTGCCGACTATTCCTAGTTCCCGTTCAATATCAGCTTCCGAATTTTTAGGCTGGTCAGCATAGGGCTGCCAACGGAAGCCCACATGCAGATGGTTCCTGGTAACTTCATAATCTGGATAATCTCCCTCTCTTTCGAAAAGGTCAGGCATGCCCGGACCAACCCGGTCAGCTGGATCTTCCGGAATCAAGGATTCTTGGGCAAAGCAAAAGAGTGGGCTGGCGGTAACCATTCCCATTGTGAACCACAAAAGTACCAATCTCACCATAGCTAAAGAATTTGCAAAAATGGCTGGAAGGCAAGAACTAGAATTGGTGGTCAAGCAATATGGTATGATCAGGTTTTTAAGGTGAGTCATCCCGAATGTATAAGGTTATTGATCTGTGGACAGGTGTAGAGAGAACCGCTGGTGCAAATCGGACACAATTTCGGGATTTTGGGCTGCGACATTTGTTTTTTCTTTTGGGTCCTGTGTGAGATTATAAAGCTCCCATTTATGGGAATTTTGAGGAGCCTTTTTAGAATAGCTGACAATTTTCCACTCTCCATAACGAAGAGCCCGGCACCTGCTTTTTTGCACCCAATACATATCCCGTTCCACTGAAGTAGCCTTTTCAAAAATCACAGGGTATTGATCGACCCCATCCCAATACATTTCAGTTTTTGGTTCATATCCGACTACATGGGCAAGGGTGGGGAGCCAGTCCACAATATGCATGGGGTTCTTTACCTCTCCCGGTTTGATTTTTTCTGGCCAGTGAGCAAATCCAGGAACCTTGATTCCTCCCTCATAAACATCCAGTTTTCTGCCACGCATGGGCAGCGGTTGATTAAAGTCGGTTAACCTAAGGTCATCAGGATAGGCATTGCCTGGCCAGTTTACTTGCGGACCATTGTCCGAGGAAAAAAGAAGGAGGGTATTTTGCAGTAATTTCCTGTCCTCTAATGTCTGAGTTACTCTACCAATAGCATGGTCCAAATGATGAAGAGCTGCGAGGAATAATCTTTTTTCCGGATCTTTCTCTTTTTGAATTTTCCCAAGGGGATCGTTGAACCATGGAATGTTGTCCTCATTTTGCCAACGGTTCGGGTTTTGGGGATCCAAGCGGGTGGGTTGATCGATGAATTTCCCCCGCTCATCCAGGGGTGTATGAACCGCGGTGTAAGCAAGATAAAGGAAGAACGGGTTGTCTCTTTTTTGACCAATAAAGCGGATGGCATCATCGGTAATCAGCTGGGTGGAGTGAACACCGTTCTCACTGCCTTCAACGAGTTGATGGTTCCGGTGCCAGGTATGAAAGAGAGGCCCCTTGCGGTAACCGTGGTTGTAATTTCCCACGGCTCCAGAGAGACAGCCATAACTTTGATCAAACCCAAAATAGTTGGGCCCATGATCAGGTGAGCTGCCCAGGTGCCATTTGCCCGACAGGCAAGTATCATATCCTTCCGCGTTGAGCATAGATGCCATGGTAGGAGTTCCCTTGGGGAAGGCAGGGGCAGTGCTGGCTGCAGTTGCGTGTGGACCGAAGCGGCTAGGATAGCGCCCGGTCATCAGAGCAACCCGGGTGGGGGTGCACTGGGACATGACATAATGATTGGAGAAAACCGCTCCTCCCTGAGCGAGTTTATCCATATTGGGGGTGTAAACTGCAGGGTTGTTGTATCCTATATCTGCCCAGCCTTGATCATCGGTTACAATCACAATGATATTTGGGCGAACATCGCCCCATAACGGTTGAAAAAAACTAACTAGAAAGGTGAGTAAAAGTAGAAGCTTTTTCATGGCAGGATTTTATTTAGGCGAAGTAAAAAACTCGATCAAGGGGTAAGCCTGCAGATTTATTTTTTGCATCGCTTGGGTGAGCAGGCGGTATGGTTTTTCCTGTTCGTTTACGATCCCGGTATTGGTCCATCCATCCCGGTAACGAAACCAGTGCCAACCGACGCAGTTTTTGTTTCCCAAAAGTCCCAGGGTGAAGTGCTGGTAAAAATAGGCCCGGTCTTGCTGCGTTTTAACCGTGAATCCTGCACCGATATCCGTTTGCATTTCCGTATCCTTAGCCATGGCATAAAATTCGGTAATCAAAATGGGCTTATCCGCCAGTTCAGACCAGTTTTTGATCCGCTCATTCTCAGGTGTCCAACGGTGGTAGTAATTAACCGAGATTAGATCGGCGTGTTTTCCTGAGCCTAGAAAAAGGGCAGGGGAGTCCAGTGCCCGACCGTGGAAACGGGATCCAAGAAACAAATGGTTGGGATCATTTTTTTTCAGGGCTGCCGATACCTTGCGGTAATAAGTATCCACTACTAGCTGAAGGAAATCACTATCATCCTCAGCGTTTGGTTCCTTTCTTCCCCGTCCGGCCATAAATTTTTTGGCTGTCTGATGGTTGGGATCATCGGGCGGATGCTTGAGGTATTCCTTGACGATTCCTTTTTCGGTGAAGGTGAGTTCGTTGTCGGAGAAATGTCCGAAGAGCCACGGATCCTCTTTGGTCTTCTGAGCGGATTCAGCATGCTTCATGCAGAAGGAGCCGAATTCATCATCAAAGGGATAGATGGTATTGAACTCACCGGTGGAGGGATATTTAGATCTTCGCTGGTTACGGTATCCAGGCATGAAATTCCATCTCAGGCAATAGGGCATGGGCTTTGGGACCTTTTGCACTACCGGTGCGTCCGACCAGCAACCCAGGGTGTTGAATCCGAAATTACGAAGCATGGAGGAAGTTTTTTCACCCCAGGCGATTTCCTCCTCATCGGGGGGAGTTTTCCGCTTTTTAATCCCCAGGTTGACGGAATTTACCCCGAGACTGAAGAAAGCACATCCCTCTGGGTCGACTAACCACCAACGATCCTCGTTTTTGAGGGCATAAAAAAACCCGGTCCGGTTGAATTTCTTTTTTTCCCACCCACCATACTGGCTAAGATCAATTTTTCCCTCAGGAACAAACTTGGATAGGTCCTCAATGGTCCGGCATTCCTCCCTGTAAATTTCATTTTTATGAATAATTTCGGCGGTTTGAGTGCCGGCAAGCTGAGAATTGAATACAGCAAGCAAGGTGAACCCAATCAGGTTCTTCATATCCTTCATTCGTTAAGCGATTAGGTCTTTAACCACATGGGAGTGATCAACACCGGTCAGTTTCCAATCCAATCCCTGATGTTTGACGGTAAAGAACTGGTGCTTAATCCCAAGGAGGTGAAGCATGGTGGCGTGCATGTCGTGCACATGCATACGATCCTTGACCGCATGGTAACCCAGTTCATCGGTTTCGCCGTATCCAATCCCGCCTTTTACTCCGCCACCAGCCATCCACATGGAGAATCCTTTAATATGATGGTCCCGGCCGACATCCCCTTTCCCCCCCTGGTACATCGGGGTTCTGCCAAACTCTCCACCCCAGATTACGAGAGTGTCATCGAGCATGCCTCTTTGTTTTAAATCCTGAATCAGTGCCCAGGTCGGCTTATCCGTTAATTGACAGCAAGTGTCCATATACTTGCCTAACCCGCCATGGTGGTCCCATCCCCGATGGTAAAGATGAATAAAGCGCACTCCTTTCTCGGCGAGTTTACGTGCGAGCAAACAGTTGGACGCATAGGATCCATCCCCAGGTACTGCCCCGTACATATCAAGAATGTGCTGGGGTTCCTTGGATACGTCCATCAGTTCAGGAACGGAGGTCTGCATCTTGAAGGCCATCTCATAAGCGGCGATCCGGGTATCGGTCTCTGGGTCATTGATGGTGAGGTTGCGATGCCGGTCGAGGGCGGTAATCGTATTGACCAGTTTTTTCTGATCCTGTGCACTCACCCCTTTGGGATTGCGGACATAATGTACCGGATCTCCGGTCGAATTGAATTCCACACCCTGAAAACGGCTGGGTAAGAAACCGGCACTCCATTGACGGGAAGCAATTGGCTGTGGATTCCTTCCGCCCACACTGGTCATTACTACAAATCCGGGGAGATCCTCTGCCTCACTACCGAGACCGTAATTTACCCAGGCACCCATGGAGGGGCGGCCACTGATCGCCGTTCCCGTGTTCATGAAAGTATGGGCAGGATCGTGATTGATTTGCTCCGTTACCATCGAGCGGATGATGGCGATATCATCTGCCATTTTTGCAGTCCAGGGAAGATAATCACTGATGTACTGCCCCCCCCGACCATACTGTTTAAATTTGGTAAGATGCCCTTGCACCCGAAGTTCCTTGCCCTGCAGTTGCGCGATGGGCTGTCCCTTGGTAAAGGATTCGGGCATGGGCTGATCATGCAATTGATCAAGCTTCGGTTTGTAATCAAAAGTTTCCAGGTGCGAGGGGCCCCCCGCCATGCACAGAAAGATCACCCGCTTGGCCCGGGCCTTTGGCAGAAGATAACGAGGCGTAGTGGAATTGTTCGCCATCAGCATATTGAGGGCCGCACTTCCCAGGCTCAGACCCGCCCCCCCAAGAAAGGCACGGCGGTTGATGGTGGTGGGAGAAAGAGGAAAGTTCATCGTCTTAAATTGGTTTCGGCCAGGTTGAGCAGGGCCCTGGCAATCGGGGTCCAGTTTTGTTCAGCCTTGTTGCTATGCTCAGTAAATAAGGAGGCCAGGGTTTCCTGTTCAAATTCGTCTGGAGAGCGGGATAGAGCTTCTTCAAAAGCATAGGTAAGCTTGGTTTCAAAAGTATCCCCTCCATGGGTACTAATTTTCTGGGCAAAGGATTTTGCAGATTCCAGAAAGGTTGGATCATTGAGTAAAACCAAAGCAGCCAAGGGGGTGTTGGACTGGGGGCGTTCTGCAGAGCATTCCTCGCGGGATGGGGCATCAAATGCCTTGAGCATGGGATGTAAGAACTGTCTTTGCCAGTGCACATACAAGCCCCTTCTCCATTGGGATTCCCCTGAGTCGATCTCGTATTTCCTTTTAGGGAAATTGAGGTGCCGGTAATAGCCGGTCGGTTGGAAGGGTTTTACACTGGGTCCTCCGATTTTATCTACTAGCAAACCGCTGATGGCCAGAGTGTTGTCCCGTACAAATTCAGCAGGGAGTCGACGGGCAAGCTGGAAGCTTTTGTATCCTTCGGGTGGGAGGGATGCCTGACGGTAGGTCCGGCTGAGCAGAATATCTTTAATGAATGCTTTTAAGTTCCAGTCTTTTTCGACCAGGGAGATGGCGAGGTTGTCCAGTAGTTCCGGATGATCGGGTGGGGTGCCTTGCCCACCAAAGTCGGTGAGGTCGGGGGCTAAGCCTTTCCCGAAAAGGAGGTACCAAACCCGGTTGGCCAGTACCCGGGCATTGAGCAGGCCGATTCCATCTTCGGTATCAGTGAGCCAGTTTGCCAGGTCGAGCCGGTCGAGTCGTTTTTTATCAGAATCAATTTTTCCGAGGAATTCTGGCACGGCGGGTAAAACGATCGGCCCACTGTCATCCATCCAGTTCCCGCGGGGAAGAACCCGTATCACTCGTGGTTTAACTGCCTGGGAAACCATGGTCCAGCGGCCCTTATCCTCCACCTCCTTTTTCTCTTTAATCAGTTTGCGGTATTTCTGCATTGCCGCAGGTTTAGCAACCTGTGCGATCTGTTGGTTAATCCGGTTAATTTTTTCCTGCCACTGAGTTTTATTGGCGTCCGCTGATTTCTCGAGAGATTGGGAGAGCTTTCTTTTTTGGGCTTCGAATTTTCTTAACTGTGCCTGTTTGGCTCTGGGAAGCGTCTGATCAATTTCCTTGGATAGTAGCTCTAATTTTGCGGAGTTTTCATCGGTATGGATTTGAATTTCGGGCGGGCGTTCCGTGGGGAGTTTGTTTCCATTGAATCCACGGTCGGCAAGATCGGCAAAAAAGGAAGCGAGGGAGTAATGGTCTTTAATGGTGTAGGGGTCGTACTTATGATCGTGACATTGAGCACAGCCCACGGTTGCACCCATCCAGACTTCGGAAACATTGCGCACCCGGTCGGCGGCATAGATGGCATCATATTCTTTGAGCTGTAATCCCCCCTCGTGGGTGGTTTGCAAAAGCCGGTTATATCCGGACGCCACTTTTTGCTGCACTGATGAATCCGGCAACAAGTCACCTGCAAGTTGTTCCCGGGTGAATTGATCGTAGGGCATATTGTTGTTGAAGGCATGGATCACCCAGTCCCGGTAAGGGGAGATATTGTGGGGTTGGTCCCCATGGTATCCCACGGTGTCCGCATAACGCACGAGGTCCAGCCAGTACACTGCCATCCGCTCCCCAAAATGTTCAGAATTTATCAATTGATCAACCAATGCTTGGTAGGCAACCGGGCTGGGATCTTTCGAAAACGATTTTGCGGTTGAGGGGTCGGGTGGAAGACCGGTCAGGTCAAAATGTAAACGGCGTACCAAACTTACCGGATCTGTATCCTTGGCCGGTTGTAAATTTTGGTTCTCAGTATCCGCCAGGGTAAAACGGTCGATCCAATGCCCCGACCAGTCTGAATTTTTTGGCATGGGTGGATCGGTCCACTTGGGTTTCACATAGGCCCAGTGATCCGCCCAGGGTGCCCCTTCGGCGATCCATTGTTCAAGGATGTCTTTCTCTTTTTCGGCTAATGGTTTTCCAATTTCCGGTGGGGGCATCAATTCATCCTCATCATCAGAATGGATACGGAAAAAGATTTCACTCTCTTCGGGCTGTCCGGCGACAATGGCCATCATATCCTCGTCCTTGGCGTATTCTTCGATATCCAGGCGCAGGTCCGCTTTCCGCCCTTCTTCATCGGGTCCATGACAGGAGAAACACTTGTCTGATAGAATGGGTCGGACATCCCGGTTGAAATCCAATTTGCCAAAAGACAGAGCAACAGGAATGATAATGGCACAAACAACGGACAAATAGTGCATGACAAGTGTAAAGCTATTTACATCTCTAATCTTTTCAATGGATAAAATCCGAAAGGAGCAAAAAACAATGGCGAGGCTGTGAGAGAAAACAGTAGTTCCCCTGAAAGAAACGGGCTATTTTACCGCAAGAAAAGTGGGGGTCACAGGTTTTCCCGCTTCGTATAAACCTTTGATTTCTTCCGCACTTAGGCAGCGATCCCAAATCATAAATTCATCAATTTTACCGCACAGGTTTCTTTCGAATTTATTCAGGTTATCGTCGTACCAGTTGCCCATTTTCATTTCGCCTGGTTCTATCTTGGTAGCGGGGCCTTTCATTAGGGAAGTCTTTTCTCCGTTTACCCGGCACAAGGTAGAAGTACCTGCTTCATTGGTTTGAATTTGTGCACTTACAAAAATCCAACGGTTGAGTGACACCAGACTAGGATATTCAGTGGGTAAAGAATTGATACTTGGCATGGAGCAGTGTAAACCGCCAGCACGGTTAGCTTTGAAATGGACTTTTCCGGGAGTGGTCCAACCATCAGAGCTTAGGATGGAGGTAAGCTCGTTGGGCTGTTGGTGGATATTGATCCATGCTCCAATGGTCATTTCATCAAAGCTTCCATAAATTTCAAAATTGATTCTGGCCTTGGGGTTGCTGAAGTCCTGGCTGTATTTTTTGGGCCAGCGGCCACTGGACCAAGAAGTATCGAGCCTTAATCCATGAGAGGCTCGTGGATTGGGGGCAAAATTTCGAATGCGTTGCCAATCTAAAATCTTTTCCCCGAGGAACTCTTCTGGGATAACAGTATTGTTAACTGGTACATCGATTCTATCCGAGTTCCACCACAGCATGGGGAAATAAGCAATTAAGCTGCTGTCACGAGCCATTTCTCTGGCACGGTCAAGCCAGCGTAATGTGGCCAACTGACCAGGTATGGGTAGTTCGGCTTTGTTTGCAAAAGGAGAATTTTTAAGGATTCCGGAATTCAATCGGGCGGACTGTCTGTATTTAAGGTTTTTTAAAAGTTCCTGAGACGCTGGCTCGACTACATTGACTTCGCCGGAGAGGACATCCACCTGGCTGAGTTTTTTGGCTGGATTAGCAGAAACAAAGAACTCTGTACCAAGGTCGACAAAATCGGCATCTTCGGTATGAACAGTAAACCCGTGAGCCATTTGCGGAACCACAGCCCTTATTTTTCCCTCAGTCAGGTTGACATTTAATTCGTCCTCGATGGAGAAAGTGGCAGGGCCTTCCATCAAGATCCTTGCGTTGTTCCTGAATTGGAGCTCGATAAATCCGGATTTGAGTTCGTACAATCCCTGGTCTAAGGTCGAGTCTTTGGGGCCGTATTTGGAAGAAAACTCAGCCTTATAGAAATCAATCAACTGGGCAATGGGTTGGGTTTGAGGAGTGTCGGCGGATGTGAACTTTTGACCATGATACTCGTATTCATGGGACAGACTTTTGCTCCAGGCAATCAGGGCGAGAATCAAGCAGGCAGCCGCAACCATCCAGGGAAGAAGGGGGTGGGGCTGGTTGCGGGAAGCAATTTCTGGAAGTGGGAGAGATGCTTTTTCGTGAAGGACACTGTCGAGAAGGGCTGCCTTTCTGAAATAGTCACGGGCTTCCCAGCTGGAATCCAATAATTGATTGATCACAACAATATCCTCTTCCGAAAGGGTGCCCTGGAAGTAGCGATCGATTAAATACTGGTCAGCTTTCTTCACGATAGATCGGGGATGATTCCGCACTCATACACTCGGTAAGTTTTAATCTCAAGCGCCGAAGTTTTTGATAAAGAGCATCAGGGGTTTTCCGCAAACTTTTGGCGATCGTTTTAATCGATTGGCTTGGATCGTACGCACTAATGAGAAGACTGGAATTAGCACGGGATAGCTTTCCCAGGCAATGGTCGAGAGTGGCGAGGTATCTTTCCCTGATATTCGAATCATCCAGTGCTTCATCGGTAATTTTTTCGACGATGGATTGATTGAGGATCATACGGTCTCGTGCTTTCGTCTGGCGGTGTTTGAGAATCTCGTAGCGTGCAATTACACACATCCATTTACCAAAGTCTGAATCTGGGTTTTTGAGGTCACTGAATTTTTGCCAGGCAACAATACTTGCTTCTTGCATAACTTCGGCAACGGACTCGTTGTTTTGTACGCCAGCTCTGACAAATGCCCGGATTTGTGGCTCATGCTTGGCATGCAAACGAAGAAAATCTTCGCTCGAGTCTGTCGGAGAGGGAGGCATTCCTTACGAAACAATCTCTTGTTTCTGAAAGGATAATGCAACTTAAAAATCTCATGATTAATCTCGGGCGGAGGCCGGCCGCGTACTCCTCAAATTGCCCTATGAGAAGGAGTTGGCCAGAAATTCCTCCACCCGAGAAAAGTCAAAATTGTTTTCAAATCAGCCCAAAATCCTGATTTTAGGTTTCTAAGAATAATCCCTTTAGATCGGAGAATTCAGCTAACAGATTTACAAAAGGCACGGTCATTACACCCTGCTACAACGAAAACACATAAAATCTGACGAAAAAAACGAACTTTTTTACTTTTTTAGTAAAATTCGCATGCGACGGGTGATGTGCCTGCCTGTTTAAATGCAAAAGTTATAAAAAAGAAACCTATTGAAATCGAAGCGAGGCGAAGTTCATCAACCCATTGCTCACGCCGGGGTTGTGGAAACAGACATAAAGATCGTGGCGGCCCCCGCATTTCTCTAATTCAAATTCCTGTTCAATGTAATCTTTCCAGCTACCATTGGCTTGAACCATTGCTTTGCCGATGACTTTCCCTCGGGGTGAGCCCAGTTTGAGATGTATTTCTCCACCGGCACCCCCACTTGCTACGCGGGCAGATACTTTTCTAATTCCATCGAGGTTGATATTTTTGAAAGAAATAAAATCGCCGTGTCCAATTTGGCTGACTGCGATCTTAGATAGGTTGACTCCCTGATGATGATCGGCAGAAGAGCCATGGACGGTTTTGCTCCGGAGTCGAATCATTTGGGTTCCCCGAAGAGAAGCAACCGGAAGGGCTCCTCGATCTAGGTAGCTGGCTTCCAGGAATAAGTTGTAGCCCGCATTGCCACTGAATCCATCAGGCCTGTTTGGCTTAATCGAGCCAGCGGTTCCTGTTTGGGTGGATTGATCGTTTGCGGTCAGAGAGAAAATCCAGTCCACCATTTGCTTAGCCTGAATCAGGTTGTGCTGAGGGTGGGGCATCATCGGAATTTGTCCCCACACCCCAGATGAGCCATGAAGGATGCGTTGGGCTGCTTCATTTTTTGCCTTCTTTACCCCTTCATATTTAAGGGCAATTTCGGTGAAGGTGGGACCGACCAGTTTTTGATTAACGGAGTGGCAATTAAAGCAGTCACTTTTCTTCATTAAGTTAAGGCCGGGAGCCTGTTCTCCCCGAAGAGTGGAGGGCATGGGTGCTCCATTTTGTTGACGAATTTCCTGTTGAAGGGAGACCCTTGCTGCATCGATTTCGGTATCCTCCTGATCGCTCACATCGACTTTCCAGGCGAGGGGTTTTTCGAATTCAAAAAAGTCTCCGTCCTGCGGGTATGTAAGAGCAACTTGAGGTGGACTGTTGCCCACAGAGATGGATACAGATGATTCGCTGTAGCTACCCTTGTGGTCACGCACGGTTAATTTGACCTGATGATTGCCAAAGTCTGCAAAGGTGAGGGTGGGGTTTGGCTCGGTGGAGAGAATGGAACCATCTCCGGGCACCTTTCTCCATTCGTAGGTAAGTTGATCTCCTTCATCGGGATCATAGGTTCCTTGGGTGGAAAGGTTCACCACCAGCGGGGCTTTGCCGGCAGTTTGATTCGCAGAAAGTTGGATCTGTGGCGTGCGGTTGCCCCGCAGATAATCTATTCGCACGATCTGTGCGTCATCATTTTTCCCCCAGGTGGTTCCGTATTCGATCAGGTAGAGGGCACCGTCGGGCCCAAAGGTCAGATCGATCGGGCGGATGAATTTACGGTCAGGCATAAAGCGTTCGAGCTTCACCAGGTTTTCGTTTTCGTCGAGGCGGGCGGTAAAGATCCAGTTTCTGGTCCACTCATAGACAAACAGAGAATTATCCAAATGTGAATGAAGCTGGGTCTTGTTCTCCAATTTATCATTGTAATGAAAAACAGGTCCCGCACAGGCAGTGCGCCCTCCTGTGCCCAATTCCTGAAACTCAGGGGTACCCCGGGTCCGGTACCAAATGAAGGCGGGGTGGGCCTCGGGTAGGGTAATGTTTCCCTCCACATAACGGGAGCTGTTTACCGGTGCTTGGGGGTTGTTGGGTGGAGAAAGTTCTGAGGTATTAAAATCGCGGATGGGGTAGGCGAAATTATTCCCCACAAAATAAGGCCAGCCAAAGTTACCTGCTTTTTTTGCCTGGTTTATTTCGTCATGTCCAGCGGGGCCACGCTCGCTTTCATTGTAGGCATCGGGTCCGACATCTCCCCAATACAAGGTGCCTGTTTTTTGATTAATGTTAATTCTCCAGGGATTCCGGCAACCCATCACATAAACCTCGGGTAGTCCTTTGGATCCATCCCTGGGGAATAAGTTGTCTTCAGGGATTTCATAAGATCCATTGTCCGTGGGACGAATACGCAAAATCTTTCCATTATGGCTGAATGGATTGGAGGAAGATTTCTCTGCGCTTAAGGGATGTTTTCCCGGGCGGTCGTCAATGGGTGCGTACCCCTTGGAGTCGCCGCCTGGGCTGGTATCGTCCCCAGTCGAAATAAAGAGGCAACCGTCGGGTCCGAATTCAAGGGAGCCCGCATGGTGGGCGGAAACGCCGAACATTTCATGAAACTGAAGGAGGATCTTTTCACTGCCAGGTACAAGTTGGTTCTCCTCAAGGGTGAAACGGGATGTCCGTTGAGAGGTCATTCCAATAGGAGAGTATTGAAGGTATACCCAGCCATTTTGGGAGAAATTTGGATCGAGGGCCAATCCGATCAGCCCGACTTCCCCCCGGCGGGCCACCTCGAATTTATGAATCAAGCGGGCTTGGTTTTCTTCGGGTATAAAGACGCGGAATTCCCCGTTCAATTCGATAAAGAAAACGCGACCATCATCTGCAACCTCAAGTTCCATCGGTTGATCCAGTTTGCCTAAGAGAGTAACAGCGGTTAGGCGGCCGGGGTCAAAGACTTCAGCAAGAGCTGCCAAGGGAAAACAAGCGGCTAAAACCAAGGCAAAGGTAAAAGACCAAGAATAATTGTTTATTTTAGCACAAAACATGGAGGTATAGATTTCAATCGTTCAATATCTCAGTCACAAACTATTATTATCAATATTGGCGTCAAACTTCTGTTGATATGCGACAGTAAGCAAAGGTTGTTCACTTAAATCCAGTAATTGACGAAACTTTACTGCTTTGTATTTGCATGCAAAGGACAGGGTGGATTGAACAGAATGTTACAGAATTTATAAAATAATTATTATGACCGACTCAACTCTTCTCACCGTACAGCAACACATTTTGCGAGAGCAATTGCGCTTTTCTGGAGCTTCCGGAGAATTCTCTTTCCTTTTATCAGGCATTACTTTGGCCACGAAAATCATTCAGGCTCAGGTAAGAAGGGCTGGTCTTATGGATGTTTTGGGCGAATATGGGAAAGTCAATGTGCAGGGAGAGATCCAACAAAAGCTCGATGTCATTGCCAACGAAGCGATTGTGCAGGCACTTACCAGTCGTGCCAGTGTGGGAGTTTTGGCTTCCGAGGAAAACGAAGAACCAATGATTGTTCATCATGGCGATAAAGAAGCCAAATACGCAGTGGTTTTTGATCCATTGGATGGATCTTCGAATATTGATGTGAATGTGAGTGTAGGCACCACTTTTTCAATTCTGAGACGGCCCGATGATGCCGCATCGGATAACCCAGAGGCATGGGTTCTACAAGCAGGAGCAGAACAGGTGGCGGCCGGTTATGTGGTCTATGGTTCCTCCACTATTTTGGTCTACAGCGTGGGACATGGTGTACATGGCTTTACCCTGGACCCAGCCATTGGTGCCTATGTGTTGAGTCACCCCAATATGACCATGCCAGATCGTGGAAAGTATTATTCGGTAAATGAGGCCAATGCGGACAGTTTTCCTGAAAAATATAACCGATATCTTGCTGGATTAAGAAGCGGAGCGTATGGAAGAAAATATTCTTCCCGCTATATTGGTTCAATGGTGGCGGACTTTCACCGTACCCTCCTTAAAGGCGGGGTTTTTCTTTATCCGCCCACTGCCGATAATGCGGAAGGTAAGCTCCGTTTGCTCTATGAAGCCAACCCGGTTGCATTCCTTGCAGAACAGGCAGGTGGGGTCGCATTAGATGGGGAAAGAAGAATTCTAGACATCCAGCCAACCAGCATCCATCAGCGCGTGCCCCTGGTGGTTGGCAGTAAGGCGGAAATGAACGACTTTTCCGCTCTCTAAAGCCTACTGGATTTCCAGCAATTCACACTCGAAAATCAGGGCGTCTCCCGGTTTGATGGGACCACCCGGCCTTGGGTTGTCCCCGTAACCTAGTTCGCTGGGAATGTAGATGCGGATTTTCCCACCCACCTGGGACTTGGTAAGTCCCTCCGAGAATCCTTTAATTACCCCATTCATGGGGAAGCTTGCGGGTTGGCCCCGGTCGACCGAACTGTCGAACACGGTGCCGTCAATCAGGGTGCCATGGTAATGAAGTTTCACCGTGTCACTCAAAGTTGGGTTTTTCCCTTCTCCTTTTTTCAGGATTTCATAATAAAAGCCAGACGGGTCTCTAAGCACGCCGTCCTGGGATGCGAGCAAGGCGAAGAACTCCTCTGCCTTGGCTTTATTTTTTTGAGCCACCTTGGCCATCTCTACCTGTTCAGCCTGGCGGATGGTCTGCATTTTTTCCATCATGATAGTCTGTACTTTAGGCTGCAGGGCTAGGGCATCCTCGGGTATTTCCTTAAGCGAAAACCCTTTTTCCAAGCCCGCAAGAATTGCCTGTACTTGATCTTTGGAAAAATCCATTTTGTGCAGACCAGAACCATGGGCAATCATCATACCAATGGCTTCATAAGTTGCCTGCTCTGCAAAGCCTGGCTCTTTTTGGGCAAACAGATCAGGAACGGTTAAGCCAACGAAAAAAGATCCCGTCAGCATAAGGAGAATAGTATTTAATCGATAGTTGAGTATCATCTTTCCAAAGGTCACAGGTTCACGATTTTAGTCAAATGATAAGCAGAGACATCGGAAATTTTTTCCTGCTAAGCGGGTTTCTGTGTTGGACAAAATAATCGAAGACTTTCATGGTTGCTCGTTTTATTGAACTGATATGCAGCCCAAAATTCTCTTTTCTTTGGTACTTCTAACGCTGTGCTCGTTTTGCACCCATGCATTTGCAGACCGAGTTGTCTACAAAGGAGATAAAGGTCCAGGTAAAGGAAGACACCTCGTTTTGGTGGCGAGTGATCACGAGTATCGTGCGGAAGAAACGATCCCTGCACTTGCGAGGATCTTATCGGTTCATGGTGGCTTTGATTGTACGGTGGTTTTTGGTGTAACCGAGCAGGGCGAAATCCAGGCAGGAATATCTAATTTACCTGCCATCCCTGTTCTTTCCAAGGCAGATGGACTGGTGTTGTTTGCCCGCTTTCTCGCCCTGCCTCCTGAGCAGATGAAACACCTTGATGACTATGTAAACAGGGGAGGTCCTGTGGTGGGGCTTCGTACTTCCACCCATGCATTCAAATACGACAAAAACCGGGCGAATGATCCTTATGTGAAATACGACTTTAAGTACGCAGGCAATGACTTTAAAGGTGGATTTGGGGAACAAATCCTAGGGCAGTCCTGGGTGGGGCATTACGGGCAGAATCATCGCCAGAGCACCCGCATCGATTTGGTTGCCGAGAAAAAGAACCATCCGATCTTGCGTGGGGTCAGTAAAGTGCATGTGCAGGCCGGGGGGTACAACGCAGAGGCCCAACCAGACTGGAATATCCTGACGATGGCACAGCCGCTGATGTCGATGCAGCCAGATGGGAAAAACGATCCACAAAAGCCACCCATGGCCAGTGAATGGACCCGTGAGTATACTGCCAAGAATGGCAAGAAGGGGAGGGTGTTCACTTCTCTTTACGGGGCTTCTCAGGATTTGCTCAATCCAGGCTATCGACGCTTAATCCTAAACGGGATCTATTGGTCGGTTGGCTTGGAGGAAAAAATTAAAGCTGATTCCAAGATCGATTTTGTTGGGCCATATAATCCAAGCAAATTTCAGATCCGGGGGGAGGTGAAAGGTGTGAAGCCAGAAATGTACGCGGATTTGAAGGGCCCGATTCCTGCAGACCCCAAGGCAGCACTCCAAAAAGTTGAGTCCGTCACCGCCAAGAATCAAAATATCAGAAAAAAGGCCCGCTATCTTAGAATAGAAATTCCCGGGGATAATAAAATTCTCACCTTGAATGAGGTTGAGATTATCAGCGGTGGTAAAAATATTGCTCCCAAGGGCAAGGCTACCCAATCCAGTGTTGGTGCCGGCGGAGTTGCCTCCCGGGCGATTGATGGCAACAAAAACCCAGATTTTAACAAAGGTGGTCAAACCCATACCGATGGGTTCGGTTCCACTGATCCCTGGTGGGAAATTGATCTGGGCGGTGAATACACGATTGATGAAGTGGAGGTCTGGAACCGCAAAGGCTTTGAATCGAGGCTCGATGGATTTACCATTCAATTATTGGACTCCAACCGGAAGCAGATTTATAAAAGTGGAAAAACCAAAGGATCGCAGCGGATCAAGTTTGCTCTTAGGTTCAGGACGGTACTTGAATTTTTTCTCTATGATGGCAAACCGGAGCCTGAAGCAAAAAAGCCCGCCCCTAAATGGGTTGAAGTGCCTGCAGACTATAAAGACGAGCTTCCTTTTGCGTTTCGTAAGGGCGACCGGGTGGCGATTCTGGGTAATGGATTGGCGGAGCGAATGCAGCATGATGGATGGATGGAAACCCTTTTCCAAAGCGAATTGACCGGACAGGATGTAAGCTTCCGCAATATGAGCGTATCCGGTGACCGGCCCAACAATTATCCCAGAAGCAAGGGCTTTCTGGAAATGGACGAATATTTGCGACATGTGCAAGCGGATGTGGTCTTTGCCATGTTTGGATATAATGAATCCTTCGCCGGTCAAAAGGGAGCCAATCCATTCAAGGCACAACTGATTGAGTTTGTGAAAAAAATCCGGGGTATAAAACCCAATGGGAAAAGTTTCCCCCGGATCGTTTTGTTTTCTCCGATTGCGTTTCAGGATCTGAAAAACCGCAACCTGCCAAGAGGCAAGGTTCATAACCGTAATCTCGCCTTGTATGCAGATGCTGTGGCGGATGCGGCGAGGCAGGCAGGTGTGCAGTTTGTGGATTTATTTAACCCAACCCTGACGCTCTTTAATAGCGCTGCTGAACCGCTTACCATCAATGGGGCTCATCTCAATGAGAAGGGCAATCGCAAGGTTGCTCAGGTTATTGCGAAGGCACTTTTGAACAAAGAGGTGAAGGCCGGAGAATCTCAGGAAAGTCTGAGGCAGGCAGTGTTGGATAAAAATTGGCACTGGTTTAACCGTTACCGGGCAACCGATGGGAACGACATCTGGGGGTCCCGTTCCAAGCTCCGTTTTGTGGATGACCAGTCAAACGCCGAGGTTTTACAGCATGAGCTCGTCATGCTTGATGCCATGACCGCGAACCGTGATCAGCACATTTGGAGGCTTGCTTCCGGTCAAAGTAGTAAAGTGGATGACAGCAAGGTGCCCGCACCTTTACCAGTGGTTTCCAATGTGGGAGGGGGAAGCATCAGTTCCAGTGCAATCAAGGAAGGATCGACCAAATATCTGAGCCCCAAAGAAAGTTTAAGTCGTATGGCAGTACGGGATGATTTTGAGATCAATCTTTTTGCGGATGAGAAACAATTTCCTGAACTGATCAACCCGGTTCAAATGCAAGTGGATACCCAGGGTAGGATTTGGGCGGCCGTCTGGCCGACTTATCCGATGTGGGAACCAATGCAACCCATGAATGATGCCCTGGTGATTCTGCCGGATGATAATAACGACGGGAAGGCCGACCGCATCATCGAATTTGCCAAGGTGCACAACCCTGTAGGTTTTGAATTTTGGAATGGGGGTGTGTTGGTCACATCTGGTCCGGATCTTCTTTTCCTTCGCGACAACGACGGGGATGACAAAGCAGATGAACGCTATGTAATCCTGCAGGGCCTGGGCACTTCCGATACCCACCACTCCGCCAACAATTTAATCTATGGTCCAGACGGCGGAATTTATTGGCAAAGTGGAGTTTTTCTTCAGCACAATCACGAACACCCCTGGGGGCCTAGCCTGAACACCTCTGCTTCGGCGATGTATAGGTTTGATCCTCGCCGTCATACCATTGCTTTTCATGCAAGCAACAGCCCGAATCCACATGGCACTACTTTTGACTACTGGGGTTATCAATACGCCACAGATGGAACCGGTGGGCGGGCATATCAGGTTGTTCCTCACGGAGATGCCTGGAAAATGCGTTCCCTGCTTGGCAAGGAAGTACGCCCGGTTCCCGCCTGTGAAATTATCTCCAGCGATAATTTCCCCGATTCCATGCAGGGGGATTTTCTAATCTGTAACACCATAGGATTTCTTGGTGTAAAACAATATAAGCTTCATCGGGATGGTGACTTTGTCATGACCAAAAAATCAGGAACCTGGGAGAATGGTAAGGAGATTTCTTCCAAATCCAAATTTGGTGAAGTCTGGGGAACCCCTAGTGGACAGAAGCTTAGCGTGATCAAGGATCTATCGAATGGTTCCCAAATCCAGGAAGAGTCTGTTGGGTTTATGCTCAGTGGAGACAAAAACTTTCGACCGACCGATTCCATCTTCGGAGGGGACGGAGCCCTTTATGTATCCGATTGGCAGAATGTCATTATTGGACACATGCAGCACAATGTGAGGGATCCGAACCGGGATGATAAGCACGGACGGATTTTCCGGATCATCAATAAAAAGAAGCCTTTGCAAAAACCAGTTGCCATCGACGGTCAACCCATCGGTATCCTTTTGACCAACCTGATGCACCCGGTGGATGGTGTTCGTCATCGTACGCGGGTTGAACTGAGTGAGCGTGATTCCTCGGAAGTAATTAAAGCTACGCAGGAGTGGATGAAGCAATTTGATCCGAAGAAGAAGGAAGACGCCCACCATTTGCTGGAAGCTCTTTGGGTGCACCAACAGCACAATCACCGCAACAACCGGTTGCTTAATCAAATGTTAAAATCTCCAGACCGCCATGCCCGGATGGCTGCCCTTACGGTTCAGCATCATTGGTATAATGCCGATCCTGCCAAGGGGTCTCAGGTGATTGAAGAAGAGCATATCGAAGAAGGTGGGAAGTCAGGAGTGATTGCTGACACAACTGAGCTTACAACCGTCAGAATTGGTACCATCCCAGAGAAAATGAAGTTTGATCTGGCTGAGTTTTCAGTCAAAGCCGGTAAGGCGGTTAAGCTGATCTTTGTAAATCCAGACTTTATGCCGCACAATATCGTCATGGTTAATCCAAATAAGGCCGATGAGGTGGGGCAGGCAGCAATCAATCTCGGAGCAGCAGGTTTTGATGTCGCTTTTGTTCCCCAAAGCAAAGAGATCCTGTGGGCGAGCAAACTGATCGATCACCAAGGAGAAGATGTTATCGAGTTTAAAGCTCCAACCACTCCTGGTGACTACCAGTATGTTTGTACTTTTCCCGGTCACCACTTTGTGATGCGAGGATTGATGAAGGTCCGTTAGGGTGTGCGGCACACTACTTCGGCTTTTCTTTTCCACTAGTTTTTCATAGGCTTTTTCATAATGAGCGAATTGCAAAATTTTCGGGACAAACCAGCCGACCTGGAGTTGGCGAAAAAATTAAACCTCCTGGTATGGATCCTTTCTTCCGCCGTGCTCGGACTGGTGGTGATGATGCAAAAAATCAAAATTCCCCTGCCAGAAGGAACAGACCTTAGTAGCTTGCCCGGGTTTCATGCCTTATTGAACTCCTTGGCCGCGGTGTTTTTAGTGTTAGCCATCCGGGCGATCAAAAACGGCAAAGTTATCCTTCATCGGAAAATGATCTATGCCGCGTTTGTTTGCTCCTTGGTTTTTTTGCTGTCCTATGTCACCTACCACATCACCACCCCAGCCGTCTTATTTGGGGATGCCGATAAAGACGGGTTGTTAAGTTCCGCTGAAAGAGAAGCGGTGAGTGGAACCAGACCTTATTATTTATTTATTTTGATCTCTCATATCGGATTGGCGGCATTGAGCTTTCCCTTCATCCTGCGGACTTTCGTGCATGCCTTCACCAACCAGTTTGAAAAGCACCGGAAATTATCGAAGAAAGTATTCCCAGTCTGGTTGTATGTGGCCATCACTGGCCCCGTGGTTTATTTCTTTTTACAACCCTATTATTAGATTAAGGGTTGTCCTTACTAGGGATTTCAAGTGAGTCATTTACTCAATTTGATTCCGAAATTTTTATTACAAAACCGTGCTGGGTTTCCATACTGGTTTTGGGTAGTCCTTGCCTTTGGAATCATTCTGCGAATAGCCTCTATCTTTTGGAATGATCGTTTGCTTGGGGATGTGAATTTATTCGCCCTAACAGCCAAGGAATATTCGGAGAGTGGCAAATTATACTATCCAATTAAATATGATTTTTCGCTCCTAACTCAGTGGGGTGAGTTTAAAACTCCTCAGTCTCAGCATCCGCCCTTGTGGTCTTTTCTTGCAGGCGTTTTAGGACATTCCTTTGGCATAAATAACTCATACGGGATTCTTCAAATGTTGAGTTTATGTTCACAGTTTCTGCTGATGTGGGTGGTTTATAAGGTCTGCATGCATTTTGGTCGTAATTGTGTGATCTTTGTTGTGTCAGCGATTGCAATTTCCCCAATGATGATTGATTTTGCTGGTAACGGGAGTCAGTACACTTTGGGGGCAGGATTTATGTTCATGGCGTGCTTAGTTTTGCTAGGTGTGGTGAAAGGCTCTTATATCCGTTTATTCTTTGGAGGCATTCTATGCGGTCTGGCATTCTGCACTCATGGCACCTTCGTCTTAAATATTTTAGCCGTTTTGGTTGTGGCAATTATTTTGGGTGAGAGTTTTCAAGAGAAGTTACTTTTTTCGATATTTTGCATCTTGGGTTTTTTGTTAGCCCTGACTCCTATGCTTGCTTTCCGACTCGAGCACTTTGGTTCCATTTTCCACAACTTAAATTCTATTTACTTGGGTGGCGTGTTAGGAAAATTGAAATTAACCGATTCAAAAGAGGGGATTTTCTGGATGCTTGATGACGAGTGGTTCCTTTCAGATGTACTAAAGTATGCCCAGAATTGCTTAAAGGTTTGGTCCAAATTTTTGGTTTCACTCCTTTGGGAATGGGGCCCCTTTTCGGCTTTTCTGGCAATGTTTTGTTTCTTAATCAAAAGGTCAAGGAGCCTTATGATAGTATTTTTGTTTTTTGCCTCTGTGATGGTACCCATATTGTTGTGGCCAGGATTTAAGACTAGGTTCCTCTTGCCCTTACTTCCTATCTTTTTACTTTATTCGTATCTGGGCTTCGAAGCGGTAAAAACTCGATTTCCTAAATTTTTAAAGATAGGCAAAATTTGCAGATGGGGAGTTCCCGTGTGGTTTGGTATTTCCTGGATTTGTTCCATTGCAGTGACGGGATCTCCTTCAAGATACTACACCTTCGACTTAAAGCATAAAAAGGACTATGAAGAGATGCTTGACCTTACTCGTCAAATGAATGCCATTGAGAAGGCAACTCTGATCGGGTCAGCAAAATCCTTGGATGGGGGAGTTGAAGGCGTTTACTACCATGAGTTTCCATATGTTCATGCACGGGGATTCGATTGGGCTTTGATCCAGAGAATCCGCAGAGATTATAATGCTCAATACTTTTGGACCGATGAAATCATGCTACCCAAATACGAGAAAAACCTTAAAGAAATGGAACTATTACTTCAGTCCGGGAAATTTCGTCTTTATCGATTTGAAAAATCGAATGGATTAACTGAGTGATTCCTAAAAATTATTATCTCTCCTTAATTACGATTGCATAGGCTGACCACCATTTGGCAGACTATGTTTTATGATAAATTTGCCTAGGTTTTCTTATCTTTTAGCCTTTCTTGCTGGTTCATTTCCTCTTTTCGGCGAAAGCCCTGAGGTACGAACTGAAGTCCGCGAGGAGGGTGGTAAAAAAGTTACCTACATGTACATCGATGGGATTAAAGTGCACGAAACCGATCCCGCGAAACAGCCTTTTCCTCCGGTGGTTGAGCCTAAGAACTATAATGCAAGCAAGGCGAAGGCTCCTGAAAATGCAGTGGTTTTATTTGACGGTACAGTATCAAGTTTAAGCAATTGGTCAGCCATGAATGGTCAGGCTACGAAATGGAAGTTCGAGGACGGTGCTTTGATTGCTGTTCCCAGATCCGGATATATCCGCTCGAGACAGGAATTTGGTTCCTGTAAGCTATACCTGGAGTTTTCCACTCCAGTATCCGCAAAAGGTTCAGGGCAGTCCAGTGGTAACAGCGGTGTGTTTCTGATGGGCAAATATGAGATTCAGGTACTTAATTCCTTTGGTACCAATGCCAATAGCACTTATCCCGATGGTCAGTGTGGAGCTCTTTATGGGCGGGCCAAGCCTCTGGTTAATGCTTCCCGGGCACCTGGTGAGTGGCAAACCTATGAAATTGATTTTACCCGTCCTCTATTCGACAAGGAGGGCAAGGTAACCAGACGGGCCAAATTCCGGGTGGTTCATAATGGGCATCTGATTCACGACAATGTCGAATTATCCGGCGGAACTGGATGGGCAGGTCCTCACGCAGTTACTCCCTATCGAAAACATGGGGATAAAGGCCCCCTTAGCTTGCAGGATCATGGCAATCCCGTCCGCTACCGAAATATTTGGGTGGTTGATAAGGAAAAGGAGCAAGTGTCTTCCAGTACCAAGCAGGTGCTCAAGGCCTTGTTTTTTACGGGTGGTTGCTGTCATGATTATGGACAGCAAAAAAATATCATCATCGAGGGAATCAATGAACGCGTGCCCACCCAGTGGGAAGTATTCCACGAGATGGATGAAAAGAAATCCAAGGCTTTCCTTAATCGAAAGGGCTGGGCAGATCCATTCGATTATGTGGTCTATGATCAATGCTATGCCAATGAGAAAGATGTAGAATTTATCGAATCCGTGACCGCAGTGCATGCAGCGGGAAAGCCTGCTCTCGCCCTGCATTGTGCGATGCACTCCTACCACTGGAAAGTTCCTGCCCAAGAAGGAAAGATTAAGGCATGGCCCAAAATGTTGGGAGCCAGTTCCACGGGGCATGGACCTAGAATACCTGTCACAGTCAGCATCGTTCCAGAAAATCAGAAACATCCGGTAATCAAAGATCTTCCCGACGGTTGGAGAACACCAGAGGGAGAACTTTATAATGTACAGGAAGTTTATCCGGGAACCACGGTGCTGGCTTACGGAGACAATGGAAAAGATAAACAACCCCTTGAACCACAAGCCTGTATTTGGGTGAACCAGCATGGTAAGGGTAGAATTTTTGCCACCACCTTAGGACACCATAATTCAACGGTATCCACCAAGGAATACCTCGACTTGCTGGGCAATGCAGTCAGGTGGGTTGTGGGGCAATAACTGAATTAACTTCTATTTGAATCTTATGAAAAAACTATCGATGCTCATCATTCTTGGTACTTATATGGTCAGCCTATTTGCTGATGACCATGCCACCAAGCCTCTCAAAGGCTTGCTTGTAACCGGAGGTGGTCACCACGACTATGGCTTTCAGCAAAATGTGATCATGGAAGGGATCAGCCAGCGACTGCCGGTCAAATGGACGGTGATGTACGACATGGATCCACGAGAGAGTAAATCCAAGTTAAGCAAAGCAGGATGGGCGGATGGATATGACTTCGTCTTTTACAACCACTGTTTTGCCCGGGAGGATGACAAAGCGTTTATTGACTCCATCGTAAAGGTGCACGAGGGTGGGGTGCCTGCGATCGCCATGCATTGTGCGATGCATTCTTACCATATTTTTATCAAGGATCAAAAGCCGGAGGAGAAGAGCTGGAACAAGTTGATGGGGGTGCATTCCCACGGCCATGGCCCGCATGTGCCCTTCGATGTGACCAAAGTGTCTGAACATGCCCATCACCCCGCGATAAAGGATATGCCAGATAAATGGCGCACCCCCAAGGGTGAGCTCTATTTTGTGCTGAAAGTACTGGAGGGGACAAAAGTTCTCGCCTATGGGGATAACGGCCCGAAGCACAAACCTTTAGAACCCCAAGCCTGCGTATGGGTGAATGAATACGGCAAAGGCAAGGTGTTTGCCACCACCATTGGTCATCACAACGAAACCGTGTCCACAAAGGAATTCCTCGACCTGATCACCAACGGAGTACGCTGGGCGACAGACCAAAAATAAAATAATTTCGTTTCGGTTCTTCGGTCTGCCAGCCTCTAGGGTTTTTTTAATCCCTAAACTTACCAGCGGACTTTTTGCGGAAATTCCGATCGCCTCCTGAACCCTTGGGCCTTCCGCCACCTCCGCCTTTAAACCGTCCTTCACCCCTAAAATTGCTTCCTTTTCCGAACTTGCCTCCTTTGTCTGAAAATCTGCCTCCTCTTCCTCCTTGTTGGGGGCGTCCGCGATCGACTGATATGTTGAGCTGATGCCCTTGTACCCAGACTTTTTTCAAAGATTCAAGAACTTCCTTGGGCATATCCTTGGGCAGGTCGATAAAGGAGTGATCTTTAAATAGGCGAATCTTTCCAATGAATTTTGAGTCTATCCCCGCTTCATTTGCGATAGCTCCCACAAGATCCCTCTTTTCCGCCCCATGATATTCACCTACTTCCACTCGATAGCTTTGTAAGTTGTCATTACTGACATAGCGTTCTTCACGCCCGCCATCTGCTTGCCTCCTCTCTCGCTTTGGACGTGCAGCCGGCATGGGCATTTCCTCGTATAACAAGGGCTTTTTGCCTGCTTCAAGGTAAGCAAGGGCAGCGGCAACTTCCACTGAATCTTTGCCTGATTCTTCAAGAAAGCGTTGGATTGCCTGCCGATAATCGGAAAAATCGCCACTCAAGGCCTCTTCGAGGCGTGAGAAGAACTCTCCCTGTCGTCTTTCATTCATTTCTTCGAGGGTAGGAAAGGAGTACTCCTCGCAGGGCTTTTTTAAGGTTCTCTCGATCGCATTGAGCATCCGCATTTCTTTTGGAGAGACAAAGAGGATAGCATCTCCTTTACGCCCAGCCCGGCCCGTACGGCCGATCCGGTGAGTGTAAGATTCGAGGTCGAAAGGGGCGTCGTAATTAACCACATGGGAAATTTTGTCGACATCAAGCCCCCGAGCAGCAACATCTGTGGCGACAACGATCTTGGTGCGGCCTTTACGTAAACGGTCTACTGTTTTTTCTCTGAGTTTTTGTGGCATATCCCCGTTGAGGGCCTCAGCGGGATAGCCTTTGGCCATGAGGGATTCGGCAATTTCTGTTGTCGCATTCTTAGTGCGGGCAAAAATCAACACGGCGTCAAAGGTTTCGATCTCCAAAATTCGGGTGAGCATGTCCATTTTCTCGTAAGGCCGGACCTTGAGGAAGCGTTGACGGATATCGGGAGAATTTTCCGCTTTCACCGCAATCGTTATCTCAACCGGTTCATTGAGGTGCTTGTCTGCAAGTTTGCGGATCGGCTTTGGCATGGTCGCCGAAAAAAGAGCAGTCTGACGATTAGGAGGGGTCTGCTCAAGAATCCACTCAATATCTTCAATGAATCCCATGCTAAGCATTTCATCAGCTTCATCGAGCACCAGTGCCCGAATCTGGTCCAGTTTCAAATATTTTTTCTGGATATGATCCATAACCCGGCCGGGTGTACCGACAACTACCTGTGCTCCACGCTTAAGTTCCCGAATTTGCTCGGTATAGCCAGTGCCACCATAAACCGGCAAAACATTTAAGCCGGGGATATGCTCAGCAAAGCCTTCCATGGCTTCTGCAACTTGAATGGCAAGCTCCCGGGTTGGTGCTAAGCAGATCAGTTGAACGGCTCGAAGATTTGGATCAATGCGGGAGAGAAGGGGCAGGGAAAATGCCGCAGTTTTACCAGTTCCAGTCTGGGCGACTCCAAGTAAATCGAACCCTTCTACCAAAGGTGGAATGGCTCGTTCCTGAATAGGGGAAGGCGTTTCATATCCCATGCCGGCAACGGCTTTCAGGATGCTTGGTGCAAGGTCAAAGTCTCCGAAATGGGGACCACTAGGTATTGTCTCCCCCTCGGGGAGTTCTTCTTCGCTCATAAGATTGTATATTTGTAGGCTTGGGTTCAGCATCGTGCTAGAACCTTCGCTCACTCAATCCCATGAATATTGCTACCATTCATTTGCGAGCACTTGTCCCTTAACACGACTTTAAAGATGGTTTTATAAACTATTGCGGTCAAATGACGAGCCCGAAAGTAAAAAATCGGGAAACGGATAATAAAATGTGAAAAGTCCATGAATAGCCAAAATTTATCTTTGCCATGGACCTAGTAAACAATCCAAGATTACCAATTTTAATCTATTAATATGATCATCGCTGTACCCAAGGAAACACAACCCTCTGAAAAACGGGTTGCAATCGCACCGGAAAATGTGGCTGCGTTTGCCAAGCTCGGATATGAGGTTGTTATTGAAAAAGGAGCCGGGGAGAATGCCAACCTTCCTGACTCTGCCTATGAAAATGCTGGAGCTCGAATTAGTGCGAGCACTGAGGAAGTTTGGTCCGTGGCCGACATTCTGCTAAAGGTCACTCCTCCATCATTAGACGAGGCGATGAAGGTGCGTGAGGGATCAACCTTGGTCAGCTTTGTGTATCCTGGCAGGAATGAGGAGCTTCTCGATAAACTGGGGGAGCGAAAGATCAATTTGTTAGCCATGGATTGTGTGCCCCGTATTTCCCGGGCACAATCGATGGATGCACTCAGTTCGATGGCCAATGTCGCTGGATATCGAGCCGTGGTGGAAGCCTCCCATGTTTTCGGACGATTCTTTACCGGACAGATAACCGCTGCTGGTAAAGTGCCCCCCGCTAAGGTTTTAATTATCGGGGCTGGCGTAGCTGGTTTGGCCGCAATAGGAGCCGCCAGAAACATGGGTGCAATTGTCCGTGCTTTTGATACACGACCAGCAGTCAAGGAAGAGGTGAAGAGCTTGGGTGCGGCTTTTCTTGAGCTTGATTTTAAGGAGGATGGTGCGGGTTCCGGCGGTTACGCTAAGGTAATGAGCAAGGAATTTATAGAAGCAGAAATGAAGCTGTTTGCTGAACAGGCCGCAGAGGTGGACATCATCATTACCACGGCGATGATTCCAGGCAAGAAATCCCCTATCCTAATCACTGAAGAAATGGTCAAATCGATGAAGCAGGGGTCGGTGGTGGTCGACCTCGCTGCAGAAGGTGGGGGGAATTGCGAACTTACCGAAGCGGGGACCGCAAAAGTTGCCCATGGTGTCACCATAATCGGTTACACTGACTTTCCCTCCCGCCTTCCTACTCAGTCGAGTAGGCTTTATGGAAACAACCTGGTGAAGCTGGTTCAATTACTCGGCACCGCAGATGAATTTTCCATTAACCAGGAAGACGAAGTGGTACGCGGTGCCTTGGTGCTTGACCAGGGGAAACTTAGCTGGCCACCTCCTCCCGTGGAAACATCGGTTGCCCCGGCCAAGAAGCCAGAGTCCAAACCGGTAGATATTGCTGAGGAAAAATCGAAGAATCCCTTGCTTTCTGGAGGATTCCTTCTCGGTTTGCTTTCGGTTGCCTTGCTCGCCTTGGGATGGAATGGTTCGAGCGAATTTCTCGATCAGATCACCGTTTTCGTACTCGCCTGTTTTGTCGGATACATGGTGGTTTGGAATGTTACTCCTTCCTTGCACACGCCTTTGATGAGTGTGACCAACGCGATTAGTGGAATCATCCTAATTGGCGGTATGCTCTTCGTATCGGGAGCAAATCCCTGGCTTGCCGGTGTGGCCATCTTTGTCGCCACCATTAATGTGGCCGGGGGCTTCCTCGTAACTCAGCGCATGCTGAAAATGTTTCGTAAGTAATGAACACAGAAAATTTTGCATCTTTTTATCCCTTGAGCGAAGGCCTGGTGACCATGGCCTATCTAGTTTCCGGGATCTTTTTTATCCTTAGCCTTGGGGGTCTTTCCAAGCAGGAGACGGCCAGACGGGGGAATATTTATGGTATTGTTGGGATGACCATAGCTGTATTGGCAACTTTTCTAAGCGGCAAAGTTTCCAACTTCGAACTGCTTGTTCCCTTGATGCTAGGCGGGGCAATTATTGGGGCGGTAATGGCCCGCAGGGTAGAGATGACCTCAATGCCTGAACTAGTAGCCATTCTTCACAGCTTTGTGGGATTGGCCGCCGTGCTGGTGGGAATTGCAAGTTTCCTGGATCCCGGGCACGCATTGCTGGAGGGATCGGATAAATTAATCCATGAGATCGAAATCCTACTCGGTGTGTTTATCGGTGGGGTGACTTTTACCGGTTCAGTGGTTGCGTTTGGTAAACTGCGTGGCTCCTTAAGCGGTAAACCTATTCTTCTGCCCTTTAGGCATTTCCTTAATTTGGGGATGGTGCTTGGATCGATCTATCTTGGATCGGAGTTTCTTCACCAGGGGCACGATGCCGCTTTGATTTCCCTCCTAATTGTTGCGGGTATCTCCTTTGTTCTGGGGGTGCATTTGATTGTTGCGATCGGGGGTGCAGACATGCCGGTGGTGGTTTCCATGCTCAATAGTTATTCCGGATGGGCGGCAGCAGCCGCTGGCTTCATGCTCAAGAATGACCTGCTTATCATTACCGGCGCTTTGGTGGGAAGCAGTGGGGCAATCCTCAGTTATATCATGTGCAATGCAATGAACCGGAGTCTGGTTAATGTAATCTTTGGCGGCTTTGGCACCGGCTCAGGTGGATCCGGAGGTTCAACTGAGATCGAAGGCACGATCACCGAGACCAGTGCCCATGAAGTGGCGGAGGAACTGAAGGAGGCGAAGGAAGTAATGATTGTGCCAGGGTATGGGATGGCCGTTGCCCAAGCCCAGCACGTGGTCAAAGAGATCACGGAGAATTTACGCGGTAAGGATGTCAATGTACGCTTTGCCATTCATCCTGTAGCGGGGCGTCTTCCAGGCCACATGAACGTTCTCCTCGCCGAGGCTAATGTTCCCTATGATATCGTTTTTGAAATGGATGAGGTGAACGATGACCTTCCCGAAGTGGATGTACTTCTCGTGATCGGAGCCAATGATATCGTCAATCCCTCCGCACAGGAAGAAGAGAACAGCCCCATTGCGGGCATGCCGGTGATCGAGGCATGGAAAGCCAAAACCGTGGTTGCCCTGAAGCGCAGTATGGCTACCGGATATTCCGGGGTAGAGAATCCACTTTATTACAAGGAAAACTGTCGTATGCTTTTCGGAGATGCGAAAGATTCCCTAGGTCAGGTACTTTCCGGACTGAATTAAGCCAGAAATTTTCGCAATCTTCGAAAAGAACTAATTTAGACCGGCTTTCTGCAGAAGCCAGTCCTGAGCTATTTGCCTGGGCTCACTTTCTCGGTGTGCCCACATATCCGTATGTGGGTGGATTACTTTACCCTCAGAAATCTTTCAAATCCCTGGGATGCCAAGAAATATGATGAAGGCCGCGTAAAAGACTCGTTGAGTAAGATGCTGTTTGCCGAACATTAAATTTTTTCTACTCGAACTTGCCATGCCATCTCAAGGGGATAACTTGGTGTTTTAAAAACTTTATAATTTCATGAGTACAGAACAGTCATCAACACCTACGGGAACCTGTCCATTTGGTCACGGACAGCAAGCCCCAGTAACCAACGCCGATCAATGCCCCGTCATTCATGCAGCGGGTGGGGGAACCACCAATCAGGACTGGTGGCCCAATCAGTTAAAGGTGGATATTCTACACCAGCATGATGCACGCTCCAATCCAATGGAGGATGATTTTGATTATCGGGAAGAGTTTAAGTCCATCGATTACGATGCCCTTAAAAAAGACCTCAATGATTTGATGACCGACTCCCAGGATTGGTGGCCTGCAGATTTTGGTCACTATGGTCCGTTCTTTATTCGGATGGCATGGCATGCTGCGGGCACTTACCGCACTGCGGATGGCCGCGGAGGCGGAGGGACCGGTGCCCAGCGTTTTGCCCCGCTCAACAGTTGGCCCGATAATGGTAATTTGGATAAAGCCCGCCGCTTGCTTTGGCCAATCAAACAAAAGTACGGACGTAAGATTTCCTGGGCAGACCTTTTTATTCTGACTGGAAATGTTGCATTGGAGTCCATGGGCTTCAAAACTTTCGGTTTCGGTGGTGGCCGTCCGGACATTTGGGAAACCGAGGACGATATCTACTGGGGAACCGAAGGAACCTGGCTGGACGACAAGCGTTACTCTGGCGAGCGGGATCTTGAGAATCCATTGGCAGCGGTACAAATGGGATTAATCTATGTGAACCCAGAGGGGCCCAACGGTAATCCGGATCCAATAGCCGCGGCACATGATATTCGTGAAACCTTTGGCCGGATGGCGATGAATGATGAAGAAACCGTCGCCCTTATCGCTGGTGGTCATACCTTTGGTAAAACCCACGGGGCAGGCGATGTTTCCCATGTCGGTCCGGAACCTGAAGCTGCTTCCATAGAAGAGCAAGGATTTGGATGGACCAGTAGCTATGGATCCGGTAGTGGAGCAGATGCGATCACTGCTGGTCCTGAAGTCACCTGGACTACCACTCCTACCAAGTGGGGAATCAATTACCTGGAGAATTTGTTCAACTACGAATGGGAGTTGACCACCAGCCCTGCCGGTGCGAAGCAATGGATCGCCAAGGATGCACCGGAAAGCATTCCAGATGCATTTGACTCATCCAAGATGCGTAAGCCAACCATGCTCACCACAGACTTGTCCCTCAGGTTTGATCCAGCTTACGAAAAGATCTCCCGTAGTTTTCTGGAAAATCCGGACAAGTATGCAGACGCATTTGCCCGTGCCTGGTTTAAACTCACCCATCGGGATATGGGGCCCAAGTGCCGCTACCTTGGACCAGAAGTGCCTACTGAGGAATTGATCTGGCAGGATCCCATTCCTGCCTGTGATCATGATCTGATCAGTGAATCTCAGGCTGCAGAACTTAAGCAAAAGATTATCGCTTCTGAGCTCACCATTTCTGAGCTGGTTTCCACTGCCTGGGCATCCGCATCCACTTATCGGGGTTCCGATATGCGTGGAGGTGCCAACGGTGCCCGTGTGCGTCTAGCTCCTCAAAAAGATTGGGAGGTAAACGAACCAACCCAACTGGCTAAAGTGCTGGAAAGATTGGAGGCAATCCAAGCCGAGTTCAATTCAGGCGGAAGCAAGGTGTCCCTCGCGGACTTAATCGTACTTGCAGGTAATGCGGCGGTAGAGGAAGCTGCCAAAAAAGCCGGAGTTGAAATAAGCCTTAACTTTATTCCTGGCAGAATGGATGCATCCCAGGAGCAAACGGATGTCGATTCTTTTGGTGTATTGGAGCCCATGGTTGATGGCTTCCGTAATTTTGCCAAAAAACGCTACAGCGTGCCCACCGAGTCCCTCCTTATCGACCGTGCACAATTGCTCACTCTTACCGGTGCTGAGTTAACCGCACTGATTGGAGGTTTGCGTGTCTTGGGTGCCAATCATGGACAATCCAAGCACGGCGTATTCACCGACAGTCCTGAAACCCTGAGCAACGATTTCTTCGTCAATCTTCTCGATATGTCGACCAAGTGGTCTCCCGTTAATGACGAGGCGGAGGAGTTTGAGGGCCGTGATCGTAGTAGTGGTGATGTTAAATGGACCGCTACCCGGGCCGATCTGATATTCGGATCCAACTCACGTCTGCGTGCTTACGCAGAGGTATATGCCTGTTCCGATTCGAAAAAGAAATTTGTTCAGGATTTTGCCAAGGCATGGACCAAGGTAATGAACCTAGATCGTTTCGATCTGAAGTAAGATTCAGTTTAAAACTCTCTCAAAGAGACCGTCCGGAAACCGGCGGTCTTTTTGTTTACTTGGAAAGGAAATCCTGGGCAGGATGACCAGAAGCTAAAAATTTCCCTCTGTCCCAAGCTGGTACTAATTGGTTATCTTGCCAGCGATTCACTCGGTAAAGAGTGGCGAAATTAAAGGCAGAAGCCTGTTCTCCCTGTCCTCCCACGACTTCGCTTCCGCGGCGGACATTGTCCTGCATCCAGGCAGGCAGGCGTAGATGAAAAGGATTTCGCTCGAGTTCTCCCCGGTGATGGGAGAGGGCTCCGATTAATTCGGCCACTTCATCAGCGGTATTTTCCACCATTAGGTTGGGTTCTGGCATTTGTCCCCAGTATTCCGTCTGAATGATCCAAGGTGAAAACTCATTAGACTTTTTGAGTGCAGATATCGCCAATAGATGAACCCCAAGATGCGTTTGGTTCCAGTCCTTTGAGTGGGGAACAAAGATAGCCATGGGGTTGTATTTCGAAAAAATTTCACTCAAGATATCCACGCATTTGTTCCAATGCACTGGGTCTTTCTCGGGGGTTTCGGGGCGGATTGGGTCCAGCCCGTTTTCCGCCGTTAGTTCCAGATCAAAGCCAATCCATTCACAGGCCTTGCTCAATTCGGTTAATCTCTCCTGCTTTCTCTGAGGATTACTGCCTAGTGTGATCGCCACATTTATTATGCGTATGCTACCTTCTTTCATCAGGCGAAGAGGTAATCCTCCAATGATGCACTCATCATCTGGGTGGGGAGACAGGATCAAGGCTATTGGAGCATTTTGTGAAATACTCGGAGGAGTAGGCTTAGCGAAATTTCCATAGGGTAGGGTACGCCCCTCTTCGAAAAGTCGCTTTACCGAGTTTACATAATCAAGATATGGGTTGGTTGACATCTGGATTCGAATTATTCTAGATCACCGATAAATCGTCAACTTTTGCCTCTACTTTAGCTTTTTGAGATTATGCTAACTGGGTCCATTAAACTTGAGAGTTCCGGTTTTGTGAACACGATATTCTTATATGTCTCTTTCGTTATATTTAAAGCTTTTGCTCTTTTCCTATGCCCTCGTCATAGGATTTACAGGTTTTGCTGGCTTACCGGAAAAAATGCCTAACAAACTTGGCAACTTTAAAGGCGGTAGTTTGCATGAGGCTTACCATGGTTATACCTGGGTGGCTGCTCCCTATCTTCGGGGTCCTGCAAGTATGGACATTGATCCCAAGGGAAGGGTATTTATCAGTGAAGCAAGAAGAATGGGCAAAGGAGTGCCTGATACCCGCCAGGTTGACTGGAGAATTTACGAGGATTATCGCCTCCAAACTGTCGAGGATCGCTTAGGTAGTTACCGCCGTAATCAGCACCGTATCCCCATGGAATGGTATGAGCAGGAAGCTGATCAGGTACTTCGCTTTGTCGATACCGATGGCAATGGGGCACCCGATCAGTACTCGGTTTTCGATGACCGTTGCCGGGAAGCTGCGGACGGCATTGGGTTTTCCCTGCTGGCGGAAGAGGATGCGGTTTATTTTACCTGTATTCCTGCCCTGAGAAAATTAGTCGATAAAGATGATGATGGAAAAGCCGAGGAGCATCATAAATTGGTAGATGGTTTCGGGGTAAGAATTTGTTTTAAGGGACACGATTTACACGGGATTACCCGTGGACCCGATGGACGGCTTTATTTTTCGGTAGGCGATCGGGGATACAGTGTGATCAACGATCAGGGAGAACGCCTGGCTGCTCCAAGCAGGGGGGCGATCTTTCGCTGCGATGACGATGGGTCTAATTTTGAGGTATATGCTCATGGGCTGCGCAATCCACAGGAGATTGCTTTCGATGAGTACGGCAACCTTTTCACCTTTGATAATACCGGAGATTTTGGGGACAAGGCTCGGGTGGTCTATGTATTGGATAACTCGGATTCGGGTTGGAATGCAGATTATCAATCTCATCACCAGCATGTCACTTACTTGGACTGGGGGGATTTTCACCTTTGGCAGTCGATGTGGGTAGGCGAATCCATGTTTGATTTATACAAGGAAAATTCTCCGCAATGGGTCTATCCCCCCATTGGCCACGTTGGCAATGGACCTTCCGGGGTTACTTACATGACTGGGCCAGCAGTGCCTGATTCCCTCAGAGGAAAATTTCTGATGTGTAATTATCGTGGTTCTCCCACGAGGTCTGAGGTGCTTGCCATTCCTATCGAGTCCAAAGGGGCAGGATTTTCAGTGGGCGAGATAACCCCCTTTGTTTCTGGGCTCAATGCCTCGGATGTGGAACTCGCTTACGACGGTAAGGTTTATCTGGTGGAATTTGGGTCGGGTTGGTCTCCCGACGACAAGGGAAGTGTGCAGGTGGCGCATCTAAAGGATCTGAACTTAACCAAAGCAGGAGATGCGGTTGCTCAGTTGTTTGAGCAAGGTTTTGAGCAGCGTTCCATCGATGAACTCACAAGCCTGCTCACTCACAGCGATCAACGGGTAAGGCAATCGGCTCAATTTGCCCTGGTTAAGAAAGGTGATTCGGTTCTCCCGCTCTTCAAACAAATCATCAGTGCGGCAAAGCCAGATGAAATAGCTCCCTTGCATGCCCTCTGGGGAGTCGGGCAGTTTGCCCGTACGGACAATGAACCTGCCCAGGCTGAATTAATCGAATGCCTCGATCACGAAATTATGGAGATTCGTGCCAACGCTGCACGCCTCTGTGGCGATCTTGGTCTTGTAAAATCCAAAGCCAAATTAATTGGTCTGTTAAGAGACCAATCGCCCCGGGTTTCTTCCCTTGCAGCCGTTGCTCTGGGAAGAGTTGACCCTTTGGAAGATAATGCAACCATCTCTGCTTTGCTGGATCTCGCTGTCCGCAACCGGACAGGGGAATTCGACATTACCATTCGTCATGCGGTGCTTTCCTCGATTTACAGGTTGTGTAGACCTCAGTCTTTAGTGCGTTGGGCACTGCACGATTCTTCAGAGGTAAGGTTACTTGCGGTCATCGCACTTCGTCGGTTGGAGCATCCCGGGTTAATTTGGTTTATAAATGATGAAAATGAGCAAGTTAAGTTGGAGGCATTACGGGCGGTCTTTGATACTTCAGTGGTGGATAATACGATTGTAGGCCAAAAGTTGCTGGAAATTCATTATGGTGGACTTCCTTCTTTTATTCAGGCTCGCTTGCTTGTAGCTGCTGCCAGGCAGGGAGATGCAAAAGGCTTTGCCTATGTTATGAAGATGGCAACCGATAGTCAGCTGGATTCCAAAGTTCAGGAATTGGCTCTGCATGCTTTGCAGAGGTGGGATACTTATCCTGAGATGGATCCCTTTCTCGGTTCCTTGCGTCCTGCGAATCATGACCGTTCTCCTGTGAATCAATTGGTCCCAAAACATGGTGATTCCTTTCTTGCATACCTGAAGCAAGAAAAGCGGGATGACTTTGCCACTCTCGCGACCGAAGTTTC
>ERZ807291.1270-NODE-1270-length-41540-cov-16.377703_pt1 | contig 41540 bp, 56 predicted proteins | sample MGYA00521257_ERZ807291 | MGnify/ENA primary metagenome ERZ807291 (study PRJEB31413, sample SAMN03169783) | marine metagenome | biome: Marine; feature: Water; material: Subsurface seawater | place: North Sea | collected 2011-04-28 | depth 1 m m ...
GTGAAGGGCTCGGTGAAGGGGTCGGTGAAGGGGTCGGTGAAGGGGTCGGTGAAGGAGAGCACGACGTTTCTCCGAGGTACATATGTCCGTCAGCTCCAAAATGACCATTCATTCTCCAACCAAAAGCTTGATCATATTTCAACATGGGCACCTTTTGTCCATTGCCGCATGGGTTGTACACATAAAATAGTCCTTCGTGACCGGCTTCAGGGTACGCAATCAGGTTTGAAATTGCAATATCTGGCCGTAGAGTCATTTACTACTAGCTACATTTTATTTGCGCCGAACCAACTTACCTTCATTGTAAAGTTTAAAGATTTTCTCCTTATTCTCGCGTTCCTTCTGAACGGCTTCTGCAGATTTCACCCAACACTGCAAAGTTGGATCCTTTAGTTGCATACACCACGAGGCTTTATTCACCACGTTCAAAAGCACAATGTACTCCGGATACTTGTTCATTTTCACCGCTCCCCCTCCGCGAAACTCCCCATGAATCATGTATCGTACACGGTCGCCTGATTTGATAGCCTTAAATTGAGCAGCAGTGCTGCACGCCTTGTAACCTTCAAGCTTTTTGTTAATGTCAGCAGCGCTCAGTTGCTTCTGCATTTAATGTATCACAACAGAAAACCTTAACCCTTCTTAACCATTTAACTCTGGATTGCTATAAAACCAAAATTGACCAATGTGTGCCAACTTTATCGAGTAGTCTGCGTATAGCTCACCCTCAATCGACTGCCACAAAGCACAAAACCCGTAATCCTCGCTGAGAAGGCGGCCGTTGTGAATTTCGGAGGGGAAAAAGTTGTACATATATCCATTGTACGTACAGTGCTTGTACGCCCCAATATCATTGACGTACTGCAACGATGATCCGTGTTGTTCAATCAGTGCTTCGAGTGCAGTACGTCTCAACAGCATAAATCCTGTTGGCAGGTACAACACATGCTGTAATCCGCTACGGGGGGTTCCTTCAATTTCGTTCGATGCGAGGAGTGCACAGCGCTCGCACAACTCCTTCACGCTCGCGCAGTCTTGGGCACGTTCCTTGATGTCTTCGATCCGGAGGCACTTTTTGGCGTACACCCCGCCGATCACGTCTTTGTCCGCGTCAATCAGTTTGAAGACGCTGCTTTCTTCAAATACAATGTCGGCATCTATGAAAATCATGTGCGTACAGCCACTGCTCAGAAACTTGCACGCGCATACATTTCTGCCTCGCCCTATGAGACTTTCGCAAGGAAGCGAAAAGAGAGTCCAACCAACGTTGCGTGCCTGGCACGCCAACACGAGCGCAATGACGGATTCCATCGTTTTCACATGAATATTTCCTTGATAGCATGGCAAAGCAATGAACAGTTTGATCATACGTTGACACTATGGTAAAATTAGCATTTTCAGACGTCGTACTGATACGTATGCACGCAGTTATTTTCAAGTTCAGACATTGGAATGCCTAAATGATTTCGGAGCAAACGAGAATGGGTACACAGCGCAATATCAATGAGCTCTCGTCCAGCAAATCGAGGAACTACATGCTTTTTAATGTACTCTAGAATGGACTCTTCTTGCTGATTTTGTGGGCGCACAACGAATCTTGAAAGGCGCCCGAGGATTTCGTTTTGTTTTCCTGGGGGCCAAGGTAAGTTGTCATACCCTCCGCCTAACTCGTTAAGATATGGAACAACGTGGACAAATCGATTTGGGTACATGTACAGGGCGGTTTGTATCGCTCGTAGCAGCTCCGAGGATATCACAACATCAGCTCGTGGCGCAGTGGAAGCCAGTGCCTTTGACGTTTCCATACCACACTTGGTAAGTTGCGGATCGCGCATTAGCAAGTGACCAACTGTTCCGCAACGCTCTTGCTGGGCAATGTTTGCTTCAGATTCGCCGTGGCGAATGTAATGGACATTAATCTTCATATAGTCTACATGTACTTAAAATTATAAGAGTCGTTTAGGGTATGAGCACTTGTAGCTTTTGTACCAAAACAAGTGCCGACTCTTCTTGGGGCTCGCGTCAAGTGAAAATGCACAGTCGAAACACAATTACACTGCACCTTGAGGACATTATGCGGCAGTGCACTGTTGAACAGTCGAGCACTGGCAGTTGCACTTAAGAAACTATGCAGTATTTCTTGCTATGAACACAACAGACGAGTTGGCGCTACGACTACAGTGCGGAATACGTTCAAAGGTGTACTGGGACATTGGTTGCATTGTGCACTGTGTGCAGGACAACGGGAAAACCATTGCAATCACGTGCGACGGATCTGTGTATACATTAGAGGCACCCAAGCTATGCACCCCTGTTGCAAGTGGGGTTTACTGCATTGGTACGTATAGCAATTCCATAGCCCTTGGATTTGACCACATCCTTTACAAGGTTGACGCTGACCAAGAAACTTTCCTTGGCAACTTGACTCCTGTCGTTTTCGAGCAAGGGGCTGCGGTATGTACAGACAATGACGGATCCGCCTGTATTGTACTTGAAGATAGAATTTGTAGCAGCGTTACGTTTTTACGGGACGCCTGCTTTTGTGTGTACTCAGATTCTATTGACGACGTCCACACCACGTGCGCTGTTCATATGAAAAATGGAATCATTACAGCAGTTTTGGGCCAGCAGGTGACAAGTCGTGTGTTCCACGGGCACAAAATGAAACGGGTACAAAGCTGCTTCTTTTTAACAAAGAACTTGATTATGATTCAGCTGTGCACCTGCAACCTGCAGTCATCGCGTGGGCGATGGACGTGTTATTTGAATGTGGAAACTGGTGTATTTAGCGAAATGTGGTATGCAGATCATGTGATTCAGTCTCACAGGTTGCACTACATCAACTCGGTGTACGTAAAGTGCGACGAAGTGTTCTTTGTGCTTGGGCCAGTGGCGTGTGAGCGATTGGCAAACGTGGGTGTTTTCACAAAGCTCATTGCTGAGATTGACTCGGAGCAATTAGAAGACGCAATGTTCTTTGCATGTGAAGCGTGTCCGCCAGCATTCTCTCAAAACCAAACAGCGGTAGTGTACACGACTTTTGGAAGCCTGTGGGTTGCTCGTACGAAATTTCCATTTTCGTTGCGAAAATGTGCAGAAATTCCCGAAGCCCTTAGTGTGAGTGTGATTCATAACGACACAGCGGTGCTATTGGCACACAATGATTGTTACACAATTTTATACTGATATGCGTTTTGAACCCGATTTTTGCTTCTTCTTGCACATTGCTTGAAGTTTAGCCTTGCCAAATTTAGCAGTCATCTCGTCCATAGTCATTGGCGTGTCTTTGGAAACCCTCACGCTAGGTCTGCAGTAGGGATACGTACCGTCCATGGTCTTTCGACCGCACGGGGGGTTTCCAGGGCGGCACAGGTCCACCCACTTTTCTTGAAACCATCGGGCAAGGTTTCCACTTTTACGGGGGGCGTCTTTATATGGACTGGATCGCGCCCCATGTTTGTGTTTGTACGCATTCACGTAAGTCTGTACCAGCTGCGCTGAAGCGTATGCAGATGGCCAGCTGCGCACTCTGGCTTTTACAGATTCTTTAATCTGGCTATATAGTTCTACATCGCGCGGTTCGGGGGGCATTACAATATTGCAATTTTTTCTCCAACAACCTTTTGCTTTTCAAGAGTTGCTGCGAGCTCTTTTAACTTTGACGCTTTACACTCTGACAGCTGTTCGCACTGGTGCACCTCTTGGACTCTGCATTGCGTACAGAACTCTTTTGAGCAGAACTTGCAGGGAAATTGCAAGTGCGATCGTTTGTTGCAGAAAGCACAGCGCATACACTTGATTTCCATTATTTTTCTAAGTTGCTCGTCGGGTGTAGTCGTCAACCGTTTTGTTTGATATGCAATACAGTGCATTCTTACAATTCACAAAGTTGCTTGGGAGCTTTACACTCTCGGGATGTTGCTGTATATACCTTTGATTTTCGCAAAGGCACTGTGCAATCTGAAGCAGCCCTTTAATAAAGTTTGGCTCATATGAGGCCAGTGCAGGAATGACGTGATCTCGAAGCTTGCCACGACGGGACCACTTGGGTGTGGAATCTGGCAAATGTGGCACCCCATGGCGATCTGCATACTTGTAAATATCAGCCTTGTGAAGTGACAAAAGGGGGCGTATAATGGTCACGCCCTGTTCAATTGTGCGTTCAGTCATTCCCTGCAAATTGTGGTAATTCTTCCGAGACGAAATGTTTGCAATGACATTTTCAACGGTGTCTTCAAAGTTGTGTCCAAGCAGCACTGGGCACTTTTGTTTTGCATATTCCTGAAATCGAATGCAGCGAGTGAGCTCTTCGTAGTTTTGCCTGGACTTGTCTCGGGCGCGAACCGCCTCTGTGATGTGCCGCGCGCTAAGATTTACTCCGAGCAAATTGCAAAACGATTCGACAAACTGCACCTCAGATTCGCAAGTGTCTCTGTTGTTGTAGTTTATGTGTACTGCACGGACGTCACACATATAGCCGCGTTCAACTTTGCAGGTAACCAATTGATGCAAGAGCACCATGGAATCAACTCCACCTGACAGGGAAACGCACAGTGCTTCATGATCACTGAGCAGCTTGGACAGCATTGACTGATTGTATTTCAACAGTCTTAAGCAAAAATGTTGGCAATGTGTACAAGATATATGCTGCGAGCCCCGCCACGAGGCCCCTTTTTGTCACGAGGGGAAGGGTACTTTCCTCCAGGATTCAAAAAGACAAAGGCGTACCCAGTTACGCCCCCAAAGACAGCTCTTTCCGCGCAGAGCGCATCCCGTCTGCACCCGGCCCATAAAATCTCAACAGTGCTTTACGCAACTTTTCGTTGGTCTCTACGAGCGCCATAGATTCTTCAAACGTCGAGTCTTTAAGGAAAAACTTGATGTTGCTCTTTGAATACATTGTAGACTCTTGCTTTTTTGTGGGCTTGCGTGCTACAATTTTACATATGCAATCCACCTGCATGTGTGTGATTTCAGTAAATTTTGCGTCGCCCATATAGCTCAACCCCTGCAGCAAGCAATCTGCCAGATCGTCCTTCTTCTTTGAGGAATGAAATTGCGCCTGTACGCTGTCTGACTGGCACTTTACATACTCCGCGCAACGATTTACCCCTAGCCGCTTTCTGTCTCTATAACCAGCTTTCCCCTTTATCGTAACGGAACCAAGCTTGTGTTTCGCGCTGTAAATTACAACCTTTGGGACCCCTTTGATCACAAAGTATGCATTCAGGAGCGCCTCAATGATTCTCATGCTGTTGTTTTTAGCTGGCTGCTTTTCAATCACAACAGCATTCGCCTCAAGTAGGAACGGCCGGGCGTCCATACACGATACTACACTGGCGCAAATAGAATCCCGAGAAGTGTTTTTTAAATCAACAACCTCCCAGTGCACAATCCGCTTACCCTCAGCACATTCTTCAATGACACAATACGCCAAATTTTTGCAGCCGACGTCAAAGCTAACAACTTTCATACTACAATCTAAAATACAAAACTTGCAGGTGTGCAACGCGCCCATTCGTGCCCTGTAATGCAACGCTCTGGTGCAATGGAGTGTTTTGCACAGTACGCGTATACGATTCTCGGGTCTATGTAGTTTGCTTTCGTGGTGCTTGTGGTTGTGTGGTTGCAATGCGCAGCCACTTTTTGAATGCTGGATTTATAGTGATTTGCTGGATTTTCCTTGCAGCGCTGCAGCAGTTTCTGAAGCATTGCTGAAGCGTGAAATGTACGAAACACCTTTGCAGTGAATCGAGAGTCTACGTCTTGTAGTGTTTCGTTAATATCACAAGCGTCAATCAAATGAAACAATTCGTCAGTATTGTGCTTTTTTTTCATACTTTCAGCAAGACACTTTAACACTCCTGCGTTTGAACATGAGATCAGTCGATCAAACAGGATTGAATCTTTTCCCAAGAATTTCAAGTGCAAACTGTCGGGTTTCAGAAACACGTGCTCTTTGCGCAAAGTGCAGGCACCAACGCTGTTAGCGCATACACTTGTATCTTTTGAGTGCCCAACTCGAATGCATGTAACATCAATCAAATACAGTACGCAGCCAATCTGCCTCTTACGCTGACAGCTGCTTTGCAAAAGGTTAACGTACAGTTTGCGAACAGCTGGAAGTTTGCGTCGCAACTTGCGAGCAACGTCAAATTTTTGTTTTATCTGTTCTGTATCAGGTTGGTTATACAAGTACTTTGTCAAGCCCGCGGAGTCTGTATAGCGCCCCCACCAATGCGCGCCTGGATCGCGAATGCTGCATGACCAGCGCATACCACACGGCGGCGGTGCAATAGTTTGTGCAGTGTTCACCGTGACGTCGTATGGGGTTATTGGAAGCTTGACAGACCCCCGCAAAGGGTGATCACCCCTGCCAATGAAAATCGAAAGTGGTTCAATGAGCGTACGCTTTGTTGTATACAGTATTTCTTTACACTCGAGCTGTTTAAAGTTGCAGTATTTTAGGTGAGTTACGAGTGGGCTATGCACAAGGGGGGTCCACGTTTTCCAAAAGTTGGCCAATATGGTTTCGTCTTTCTGCTTCAATCGTGAAAATATGTGAGCCGCGTGCTCTGCGTTGCGCGAAAGACTGACACGAACCCCTTTGTAGCTAAAGCCAATCTTCATATATTTGTATTCGAGGCAATAGTTCATATGTTAAGTGGTGATTTTTGGCATGTGACGGCCACAAAAAGTACAGCCAGGCTTTGCCTTTGCAGTGCACTTGTTGCCATCCATCTTGGTGGCACTGCAGTACACTTTCGCGTTGCTCTTCTGAACAGGCGCAGCAGGTACAGCAGGTACAGCAGGAACAGCAGGTACAGCAGGAAGCACAGGCTCAATCTCAACTGTAGCAGCTGGCGGTGGAATAAACTTTGTGCTGGCACGTGCGTCCAGCTCCTTTGCGTAACAAAGCTTCAGTTTGGCAATCGCGATTGCAAGCTGAGCATCAAGATCCTCTGCAGACGATTGACCATTGATCCGAGTTGCGCGGGGTGCAAGCGAGCTTGTGTATTCGCTCATGGACATGTTATACTTTTGTACACAAAAACTTGCAATAGTGTTGGAAGTATCGGAGTGCTTCTGCGCGTTTCGCACAACAGCTGCGTCACGCATGATGTCCGCGTTCGACTTGACCATTGTTGTTGTGGCACGTGCTGCTTTACGCTTTACTCGCCTTGTTTTTTAAGTGAAATATTAAAACCCGCCTGTTTGTAAAAAATGCACCGCCGCCTGTGCTGATTTTGCAACGTGGCAAATTTGTCCACAATGTCAACAATACATGGGGGGTGCGATTTTTGTCCATTTTCGCGTAAGATTCGCCCGCACGCCTGAACCACGTCCGTCTTTGGTGTAGCCATTATGAGTGTATTCAGCGCAGGTATATCTAATCCTTCGTGCGCCAAACTGTACGTTGCAAATATTGCGTCACAGTCTTCGTTTTCTTTGAGGGCAGCCTGCTTCATACCTCCCATGTACAACCCGCACGATTTGGAACTCAGCGCTTGCACGTGCTCCATGAGGTACTCGCAGTGAGACCGCCGGTCGCTAAGAATGATAATCTTTCGGCCTTCGCGTAGCTTTTCTATAACAAGCTGCACGATAGCGCGCGATCGATGCTCAAGAGCAGTGAGTATGTTTACAACAGCGGGCATTGATACATAGCCGCTTGCAGACACAGGCGGCGCCTTGCTGTACTCTTCGCAAGTATACTTGACCACTTCCACTATCACCTGTTCTTGATTTTCGCGCTCTATTGCAAATGCAATTGGTCCAAGAAACCAGTGTAAAACCTTTGTGAGTCCATCCTTTCGCACAGGTGTTGCTGACAGACCGAGCATATATTTAGTTGAAATGCAAAATAACGATCGAGAAAATGTCTTTGAGCATATATGATGTGTCTCGTCTATAATTGTAATGCCAAATCCGTCAAATGTCCCCTCTGGATACTCCTTCATGGACACTGACTGCAACATGACGAGAACGATGCTCTTGCCCACGGTGTCCACCTTGTTTTGGCGCACCACTCCAACTGTAGCGTCTGGAATAAACTGCGCAATGCGTTCGGCCCATTGGTTCATGAGGAATTCTTTGTGAACTACAATGAGAGCTCGCACTTTCAGCTGACACAGAATATAAAGCGCGCAGGTGGTTTTGCCATACCCAGTAGGTAACGACAATATGCCGCCCCCTTGAGTTTGCAGCTGTGAAATCACGGTGCTGCACGCGACGTCTTGTTGTAGTTCGGGCTTCAGGCTGGCGGCAAACTTCAAGCTGATTTCTGGAATCCTTGTATCGAGCTTGTTTGTCGTAGGTGCACCGAAATGCTGAACTCCATAAAATCTAGGCAGACGAAACCGAGTCTTTGACTCTCTGAACACCTTAAAGGTGTCAATGGCACGCGAAGCGCCATTTGGCATTCCAAAAGTCACTGGCTGCACAGTGAGATCCTTCACAAGACGCGCCTGCTGAGCGTCAGACAAAGAATCCTTCTTTACAATGTACCCACCCTTTATCAAAACAGTCATTAGTACCCCTAGCACTTAAACCTTTAAAGTAGTTGCACAACAATTCAGTAGCTGTATTGGATATCCATGTTTGTATTCAGTGTTGTTGCTGCGAGTTTTGGACCGACGAGCCACTGGCAAGTTTAGGCGCAACGTGGATACATTCGGAAGCACGACGTCAGCAATATGGTTGTACGCAGCAGTGACGTGCGAAAGCTGCTTGACACCTGTGATCACGACGTTTCCAGTGGCAAACACGAACATTGAGGCTGACCCATTCTCAACGGGGATTTTGACTTTAAGGCCCGGATACACGTCAGGATCGTACACTACTGTCAATCCACGAGAACGCAGGAGCTCTTTTATCTTCAAAATATCCATACAGACTCCGAACGAAAAGTTTGTGTTGATCATTGCGATATTAACGCTACGCGGTTCAAGGGTGCTGCTTGTGACATTCTTGGTGTCATTGAGCAACCTGCATACAAATTGTGCCACTTGCACCGCTTCCATGTACGAAGTGAGGCCAGTCATTTGAAGCCGGCCATTGGAGAACACTTTAATTGACTTGGTGGTGCAGTCTGTAAACTGAATGGTAATCTGGTTGTAAAAACTCTTTTTCGTCTTGCCACGCTTGGTGAGTTCATACTCGTTGTGCGCCTTTGTGTGCTTCATTGTACACACAGGATGCACAGGGGACGTAAAGTTGTCTCGGAGGGCGCAGATGTCTACGCCGCCAGACATGTCCGAGATGGCGGTCATTGTGGAAATCTGTATGTATGTGAGCGGCTGATGCGCTTGCTTTGCTTCAAAGTTTGCATTCATAAGGAAAGCGTACTCATTTGCAAAATCTTTAAGGTTTTGCTCCATGGTAACCGATCAGTTTACTATGAATCGATCAAGTCCTTTAAGTGAAAAAAATTCAAGTGTGTCCCAAGTGCGTATAAAACCGCTTAAGAAAACCCACACATATGATAATAAATGGATACCGACCTCCGTACCGAAGTCACTGCGCTCCAGGCCGAGCTCAAGAAGCTCCAGAAAGTTGTGAAGAAGCTGGTGAAGCAGCAAAAGGCTGCTGACGAAGATCCCAACGCACCAAAGAAGGTGAGCGGCTTCTCGAAGCCCATGGTGCTTTCTGAGGCACTTGAGAAGTTTCTCGGTGTGGATCATGGAACGCAGCTTGCACGCACCGAAGTGACAAAGCGTATCAACTCCTACGTAAAGGAGCACAGCCTTCAGAACCCCGAAAATAAGCGCGAACTTATCCTTGACGAGAAGCTTCGCACTATTATTGACGCAGGGGACGAGCAGGTTACATTTTTCAACCTGCAGCGCTACATGAGCCCGCATTATTCCAAGCCACCAACGGACGCAGCCCCGGAGACAACCGACGCTGCTGCACCTGCAGCCCCGGCAGCAGAGGGTGATAAGAAGGTTGTGAAGAAGATTGTTAAGAAGGTTGTGAAGGCGAAGGCTTAAACGCAGCTGAGTATACAACAGTATGGATTCAAAAACAATTAAAAAGCTGACAGGGTATAGCGCGGAAAACATTGAAGTGTACAATCAGGCGCTTCGACATAAAAGTGCGTCAACGCGAGACAGCCCATCCAACGAAAGGCTGGAATTCATTGGAGACGCAGTTGTTGGCCTGGCAATCGCGGACTACCTGTACTGCAAATTTCCAGCGTCGAACGAAGGGATATTGACGCGCGCGAGGTCCAAGATTGTCGGAGGAAAGGGACTTGCAAAGCTTGCAAGACATTTACAACTAGATAGATTCATTGCAATGGATACAAAAGCCATGCGCAATGGATGGAACACAAACTTAAAGGTTTTAGAGAATGCATTCGAAGCCCTCGTAGGTGCTCTGTATTTAGACAAGGGATTTCCAACCGCCAAGAAATTCATATGCAAAGTAGTGAATGCTGTGTTTGATGTGAACGATTTGCTCACAGACGAAAACTACAAGGATGTGCTCACGCGATTTGCTGCTGACAAAAAACTAGGTGTTGTGGGTTATTCCACTCTTTCAGACAATCCATTCACGGTGCGGATTTCACTCAACAATTGCGTTATTGCCCATGGCCATGGGAGCAGCAAAAAAGAAGCTGAACAGATGGCTGCGCAACTGTGTCTTGTAACGCTAGGAGCAGAACATATTTAAGCATGCGTCATATTATTGTATTACAAATACGCATGGAAGTAATGGAAGACGAACTCGTTTTCAACCATGAACCAGCAAACACGCTGGAATTGGAAGACGGCGGAGACGAAGATCAGATTGAGCTTGTTCACCGTACCCCACAGACTCCAAGGCCGCAGTCGCAAGCGCGCGCCCCCACGCAGCACAGTGCACCTGCTCCGCGACCAAGGGTGCCTGCATTTCAAGACAAAACTTTTGAAATGTTTAGCAATCCAACAAAACGGGCGCCGTCAGAGGGTGAACCGGATGCATTTGATGAAGAGTCTCCTGCACAATCGGTGCAAAGCGAGCTGTCAGAGCCACACATGCCAATGTTTGGAGGCGAAGACGACTTTGAGGCTGACGAAGAGCCGCGCCCGTCCAATGGATTCTCCAGCATTGACGACGAGAAGCAAGACATTTTGTATAAATTCCACCGACTTGAATCGAAAGGGGTGAAGCTATTCAAGAGGTTTAACATGCAATCTGACGTTCGCGAAATGCGCATGGAGTTTAACAAGATTAAGCGTGATATCGACGTGAAGAATAGCTTGAAGTTTTCAAAGCAAGTGCTCATGACGATTGTAAGTGGAACTGAGCTTTTGAACAAACGATACAATCCAGTTGGAGTTGAACTCAACGGCTGGTCAGAGACGGTTATGGAGAATATGAATGACGGGGACTACGACAGTCCCTTGGAACGACTGCACGACAAGTATGCAGGCAAGATTAATGCACCTCCAGAAATGGAGCTTCTCATGAGTCTGGCTGGAAGTGCCGTCATGTTTCATATGACGAGTGTGATGTTCAAGTCGGTTCCGGATATTGGAAATTTAGCAAAACAGAACCCCGAAGTGAAAAGTGCAATGAAATCGGTCGCAGATAGCATTTTGAAATCGCAAATGAGCCCACCTCCCCGCGAGCCCCCAATGCCACAATCGGTGCACACCAATGATGGACGGCGCGAAATGAAGGGCCCTTCTATCAATCTCGGACAGTTTGGAAACATGTTACCAACCCCAGTGATGACAAGATCACAGCCCGAAGAGCAAGCAGCTCCTATTCAAGAAGAAAATAACGTGACGTTTCAAGACAACCAATCGGACACAAGCTCCAATAGTTCTCGAAGCGGCATGAGCGTCAAACAAGTGTCCGTCGCTGTGTCTGAAGGTGGGACTCGTCGCGGACGCAAGCCAAAGATTACTGCGACCCGAGAAAATACAATTGACTTGTAAAAATATAAACTTTTGTTATATAAATGTACCCTCTTTTTGAATTAGCCAAAGCTGAGCAGCCAGCAGCTCAGCCGGAAGACAACGCTGTTACAATACGAATCACTGACCCCGATGTCAAAACAATGCTAGCTCCGTATAAAGATTCACACATGCAGGATATCATTGGAAAGGCGATGGCTGCGTATGTAACGTGCGAACGCGACTCCCAAAGCGATCAGCGGGACGACGTTGCGATAGTAACCATAGCAGCACTTGCAATAATCGCATTTATTCTCCTCAAGTCTTGAATAAACCCATAGCCGTTTCGAGCGTATTCTGATTCGCTTGAGTACTTGAACGTTGAAGTTTCAGCGGTTCGTTTTCGGACTCAGTCACTGGGATTGAATTAGATTTGTTATGCACAGAAAATGTAGCCAAGTTATCAATGTCAGACTTTAGCATCTTCATGGGAACTGTGTACTTTGTGCGTGGCGCTAGTGTTGTGCCTCTTCTGAATTCTTCAATAGACAGCGCACCTCCAAACACATGCAACTCTTCTCGTCGCGGAGCAAAGCCCTTCGGAGCTCCGATTTTCGCGCGCATGTGCTCAATCATGTTGAAGCGCTCGCTGACAGATGACGTATTTTGTTCAAGATTGTACGTCTTCATGCACGGAATGCTACAGAAAATACCCGTGGTTATAAACTCGTCCGTGGTTTTGCGAATCGGTAGACCCAGTGGTGGCGTAGTAAACGGGTGGCAGCAGTGAAAGCACCATGCGCTTGTACGCTCAGGCAAATATTCAGATTTCATTATTTCGTATAAGGGGAATTCTTTAAATAATTTGTAACTCATAAGGATCATGGACATGTGCACGCAGATCGATTCGCTTCTAGACCCTCCTGCAGCACCATTACCAGCGCCACCAGCGCCGCCAGCACCAACATCACCATTGCCACCAGCACCAACAACACAAGCGATTGTTCAGCAGTCAATTTCCGCACAAGAGAGTGGCGGAATGAAAGACGCTATTGTTGTCGTACTGGCAGGTCTCTTTGTAAATTCAGGGGCAGTCCAATCACTTCTAAGCAAGCACGTACCAGCGCTGTACAATGAACACGGATCCAATGCATTCGGAGTGATCCTCAGCGCTATACTTGTTGGCCTATTGTTTCTGATTTCTAGATACTTGTCGATAGACATAAGGAAATGAGAATCAAAAATTGTATGATTGAAAATAAGCAGCAGATTCTATTGAATGCATTGGTACAGTATTACAAGGCGCCGGCAAAGATTGCAGCCTTTTCCGACATTATTTCGCGAAAATCAAACGTGTCATTGAGAGTCATTGACTACTTGTGCACAAATTATGCGAGACAGCACGACGTTGTGTATTACATTGGGAAAAAGTCGTTCAATTTGCACCTTCAATACCAAGCACAGCTAAAAGCTTATTCGAAAATGCAATTCGACCCATTTAAACGCCACCAGCGCATTGTGATTGACGTGCCTAAAAATATCGTATCAAGTGGAAAGTTGGAGTCGACAGTGGCACAACTCAATTTTTTCAAGTGGGCACTCAACAACAAGGTGATAGACTTTCTCAAAGACGAAAAGAATATGGAAGCTGTTGAAAAGCACATGACTGCTCATAGCGCAGCAAAGCATAAACATGAGAAGAAAAAGGTGCTTAAGCGACATAACGTGTGCGTCACAGTGACGTTTCAATAAATTCTAACAAAGTATAAGTATGGAAAGTCGCATGTTTATGAACGCACTTGTCGCACTCTCGGCTGCAGGCCTCCTTGCTATGATGCGGAAGGCAAAGGGTTGCGAGACCGATTACTCTGACGCAGTAGGCTCTGCTCTCGTCGTATTTGCCGTGCTATTTGTGATCCAAACAATGACAACCAAATGCAGCCCTGTGATGCTCAACGAACCGTTCACTTCGTAGATTCTTTTTTGATTTTCAGAAAATACTTTTCTTTCTTGACGTCCCTATTGGTCATAAGCGCCTCAGCAGCCTGTTCAGCAAACTGCTCGGGATTGGTGGCGTGCGGTTTCGCACAAAACTGCTTCAGAGTAGCTTCAATATATTCCTTGTTTAAGCTGCCAAGCTGTGTCTGATGTTTCAGCGTAATCAGCTTCCCTCCGGCCGTTACAGATGCAATATTCCCAGCCTGCATTGCCTCAAGCACACATTTTTCCAATCCCTGCTTCTTTTCGCGAAGCACTTTTATGGATTTCATTGCCTGCGCAATCTCTTCATCACAACGCACGTAGTCACTTGCAGTTTGCTGAAGTGTCATTACTATACGATGTGTATTTCAAACAGATAATGAACGCACTAGTGAATCAGCGGTGCTATTTCTTTCAAAATGCGCGACTTGCTCTTTGCATCGTGGAGAATCATGAGGTTATTGTATGCATTTGTTGAGTTTTGGTACAGACTTTCGTCATATTCTTCCGTAGACTCCATTGCTGCAAACTTGTATCGCTCAAACACAATCGACGACAGCTTGTCAAATACGAGTGCGGTGCTTGCTGTCACCAATGTACAACTGTCGTCCATGTATTTGCAGTACACGTTTGTGGTGCGCTTCACCAATTGACCTTGGGTGTGTGGTCCGCGCAGGCCAGTGTCAAAGATGTGCGCTATTGACGCATATGCGGGGTGTTGTGCATACAGCAGTTCAGTGACTTTGTCCTTTGAAAGAGTGTCAAGATTCTGAGAGAACGTTTCGTACAAACTGCACGTTATGGTGCACTCTGCAGGCATTGACGACCCCCCACCGCGCACCTGACTTCCATTTGACATTGACATTTTTAGATTTGTATCATACCGGTCCAGCTGTGATTCGAGACGCCGAATGTACACTTCATACATTTGCACTTTTGTCTCTAGTTCACACAACTTCAATTTCAAATCGGAAACTGACTCCATTGTTTCTTACTTTCAGCAATTCTTTAATCGACTTAAAGCATTGTCCACCATTGCTATATACAATGGTGGCTATTGGCATTGACCTTGGAACTACGTACTCTGCTGTTGGCATTTGGCAGAACGATCGCGCTGAGATTATTGCAAACGACCAAGGGAATCGTACAACGCCATCATACGTTGCATTCACTGACAACGAACGTCTCATTGGAGACGCTGCTAAAAACCAGGCTGCTTCAAACCCTACCAACACGGTGTACGACGCAAAGCGGCTGCTTGGCAGGGAGTACACTTCAGGCGAGGTTCAGGCAGAGCTTGGCAATCTCATGTACACTGTAAACAACAAAGACAACAAGCCTTCAATTCAGGTGCAGTACATGTGCGAAACAAAGGACTTTTCTCCTGAAGAGATTAGCGCAATGGTGCTCACGAAAATGAAGGATACTGCAGAGTCATACCTGGGACAAAGCGTGACTGACGCGGTCGTCACCGTTCCAGCGTACTTCAACGACGCTCAGCGCCAGGCAACCAAGGATGCTGGAACGATTGCTGGGCTCAATGTGCTCCGAATCATTAACGAACCAACCGCTGCAGCAATTGCGTATGGCCTTGACAAAAAGGACTCTAGCAAGGGCGAGCGCAATGTGCTCATTTTCGATTGTGGCGGAGGAACGCATGATGTGAGCTTGCTCACGATTGACGAAGGTATTTTTGAAGTCAAAGCAACTGCTGGAGACACTCATCTTGGTGGTGAAGACTTTGACACAAAACTCACGGAGCACCTTGTTGCAGAGTTCAAGCGCAAGCACAAGAAGGACCCTTCAGGGAACAAGCGCGCAATTCGGAGGCTTCGCACCGCCAGCGAGCGTGCAAAGCGAGCCCTGTCTTCCAGCGCGAGTGCCAATGTGGAGATCGAAAGCTTTTACGAAGGTGTTGACTTTTTCACAACCATTACCCGCGCCCGATTCGAGGAGCTGTGCGGTGATCAATTCCGTCGCGCAATGGCACCTGTCGAGAAGGTGCTCACTGACTCCAAGATTTCCAAGAGCGCGATCCATGACGTGGTGCTCGTTGGTGGATCTACCCGAATTCCCAAGATTCAGTCCTTGCTCAGTGACTACTTCAACGGCAAGGAGCTGTGTAAGAGTATCAATCCAGACGAGTGCGTTGCATACGGAGCTGCAGTGCAAGCTGCAATCCTAAGCGGTGACACAAGCAGCAAGATTAATGACATTTTGCTTCTGGACGTCACCCCTCTGAGCCTTGGTATTGAAACTGCTGGTGGCGTCATGACCAAGCTGATTGAGCGCAATACGACAATCCCAGCAAAAAAGGCGCAGACATTTAGCACTTATAGTGACAACCAGCCAGCAGTCACGATTCAGGTTTTCGAAGGCGAGCGCCCAATGACCAAGCACAACAACAAGCTAGGCGAATTTACGCTCGAGGGGATCCCTCCAGCCCCTCGCGGAGTGCCTCAAATTGAGGTGTCATTTGACATTGACGCAAACGGAATTCTCAATGTTAGCGCAGTTGAAAAGGGCACTGGAAAGGAGCAAAAGATTACAATCACAAACGACAAGAGCAGCCGTCTGAGCAAGGAAGACATTGAGCGAATGGTGCAAGAGGCTGAAAATATGAAGGAATCTGACAAGGCTGCGCTTGAGCAAATCGAAGCGCGCAACGCACTGGAGGCGGCTGCTGCTCAAGCAAAGCAGCAGGCTGAAGGCGCTGAAGAGCCAGCAAAGACGCAGATTGTGCAATTGGCTCAGTCAACGCTTGACTGGGTGCTTGAAAATCAGCACGCAAGCACAGAGGAGCTCACGGGAAGACGCCAAGAACTGGAGTCAGAGCTTCGTTCGTACCAACAGCCCGAGTCTGAGCCAATGAGCGAAGATCCTAAGGGTCCAACCGTAGAGGACCTCGACTAATAAAATATCAACCTAATTTACATATGTCGGGAGTATTTCACGTGTTAGCAGGAAATTTGCAAGTTGGAAAATTGACTCTGGCAGATTGGGAAGTGTCAACCAACGCGGAAGAAGTCGGATCGGTCCCGAAGCTGAAACTCTCTGTTGACGGCGAGGATCAAGCAATCATAGACGTACCCGAAAAGGTGAATGCAACCCCAGCGCCACCTATTTGATTCAATAAAATATTAGGTTATTGTACATATGGCTGGAACCCTACAAGTCGGAAAAATTACTCTCAACGGGTGGGAAATCACAACAAACTCGGCCGAGCTAGGCAAGACTCCTACTCTTAAGTTTGGCTATAATGACGAAGTGCAAGCAGAGCTTGACGCACCTGGTAAGCAGGTGGCAAAATCCAACTGGACCATTGTTGGCAACTTTACAGACACTGGTTCGCACTTGATGGACATGGGCAACGGACTGTACATTATCGATTGGACCGCGTCAGAAAATTTTGCTGATAAGCGGTTTTACTTGGTGAACGCAGTAACAGGAAACATCGTGCGCCCTGTGGATCCTGACGCACCCATTGTGAGTGCAGACGGGTCACCCGTGGTTGTGGAGACCACACCGCCTGCAATATCCGAAGTAAGGTTTAACGAGTTTGTTGTTGACACATATTTAAATGCTTCTGAAACACTTCGCCTGATTTACGACTCTGCTAAAAACAAGCTGTTCGGAGAATCTGGACGCAACCAGAACTTTGCGTTCGTCGGGCCAGATGTAGTGCCTGTGCAATACAAGAGCACAGACGAGACATTTGTGCTCGCGTCAGCCCCATTCGAAGCGAATAGCCAAACATTGGCATACTCTGGGGCCACTTCAATAACAGCTCCGGAGTCTGGGCAAATACAAATGGCGGTGGACATGTCTCGAGGAGCACCGCTTGTGGGCTACTACGCTGCAGGCAGCGACACACTCGAAGGAGTTACTTTCGACCCCATGAATGCACGCGTTGAAGTAGTCTTCGGCAATGGTTCTCGTCGCACAATGCGCAAGTTTGAAGACATGACGTACGTGATTGCCAAAGGCAGCGTTTCACAAGTATTTGTGAACGGTGTAGACACAAGTGCTGTAATTGACAGTGCTGCTGCCAGCGACGGCTACAATGAATGGGCACTTACGCACGATGGCTCGGCGTACACGCTGACAGGTTCCCCATTGGATGATAAATACACAGTGCCTGATGGAGACTATGTATTTAGTGGGTGGTCGGTCGGGCCGTCGTACGGCGACAGGACGACTTGGGGCAACGATGTGGAAAACGATCCAGGACTCCCTTTAATAAACAATTACACATTTGCAAATAATAAAATGTCATGTGGAATCCAAGAAGAAAATATCGGGAGCGCAAATCCCGAGCAGTTTCCCGTTGATTACACAATGGACACTGGATTTGAGCTTATGTACACCAAGGCTGGCAACTTAGGAATTAAACGCGTGTCGCTACAATTAACAAACAACAACTTCATCATCATGTCCAAGGTGACTGACCAGAACATTTATGAAAATTCTGCATTTAATGCACTGCGTACACCATACACAGCAACCCGAACGTACGAGTTGCTTCCACAGGAGGACGACTCGATGCACTTCTGGATCACAGCCGCACACACAAACTGGAACTTCAAGCTCATGCGCAAGCCAGAAGCCCCGATTTCAATGCGTCTCATGAAAGGTGTAGGGACACTTACATACGATAAGTATGAACTTCAAGTGAAAGGAACAGAACAATTCTCTTCATTCCAAGTGCAAGTCGAAAAAGACGATACTGGCAATACAGATGCAACATATTCTGGCTTATGTTTCAAACTGATCAACGGTGATAACAAAGTATCAGAAGACGAAACCAACAATGTCGTACAAATATGGGATGACGATGAAGAAGGTTATATTGCATACTGGGATAACGCATGCCAAGACGATAAAAAATTACAAGGCACGTTAGCGTTTGCTGGCAGGTCTGAACAAGCAGTTACACCAAATTCTGATTCTTGGACAACAATAGTATATGTCAGAAGCGAGCTGAATTCCAACTTGCACATTGTAAATCCAGCAACCTTGACGGAACCCGAAGGATACACCAATGAAATAGCTGACACGTCAAATGTTGCGATTACAGGCGCCGAGTTTTTGAATTAATATATTTATATATATAAATATGCCTCTACGTGGAGATATAAACAACAGTGGCAGCGTCACTACTGCTGATTTATCTGCGATAAAAAATTACATCAAGTACCCTAGCGATCCTAACTATCAACTCGCTGATCCACGACTAGCGTACATAAATTTGGATGAACAAATCAGTACTGCTGATTTGTCTGCACTTAAAAACTACATTAAATACCCTAACGATCCTCAATATACATTACGAGGCTTCTCTCCGATTGACGTAAAAATCAACGGAAGTGAACTTGAACTCGTGCTCGATGTTGGTCAATTTTCCACAATGACCACAGAGAAAATTTCGGGCATGCAGCTGTATGTGCAAGGGGTCCAACTCCAGTCAAAGGTGAATGACGCAGTTTGGCTTCCATCTGAAGCGGGTGTGCTTACCGACGCAAATGGCGACTGGATCATTGCGTGTAACACTATCAACGCCGCTGACAACTTGAGCATTGTGTACCTCGAGCGGAACAACGATAAGGAACTTACAAAAGCCATTGGGTCCGATACGGTAATACTTGCAAAATTCCCAATCGGAGCCGGAACAACCGCGCGTATTAAAACGAGTGTGACCTCAGGGGGCAAGACGTACACCAGCATGGTGGTAGGTGTAGAAAATCAAACAATTGTAGAATACAATCTGCTCTAAGGAGTCCATATCCACACATGAGCCCCAGCTGCGACGAAAGCGTTTGATCCAGCACTGTACGACACATCCGTCATAATATCAGTTCCAGTAAACTTAGAAGTGTAATTGAATCCACTGTTTCCAAAATTGAACACACATTGCATCTTTCCCGCTTTTGACAATGTGAAATGAATGATTTGGTCAGCGTCGTCAATGGTGATCATAATGTTGGATCCAAATGATTCACCTGGTGCTATCTCGCGATCAAGGTTGCGCGCTGGCACATGGAAAATGTCATATTCATGAAATTTTGCAAAAAGTACAGTCAACATACTTTCAATGTTGTAGTTTACTCCATTTATTGTGCTATTATTCCAAAATGTAGTGTCAGTCATTCCTTCAACTGGAAGGTGTTGTGGAACTCCGGTGAAGTAACGTATGAACCGCTGGGAAACCTGGTAGATGGAAAGACGTATGTCGATGATATAAAGTCAGTACTCGAGGATTACGTACAGGTTGCCAAGAGGTTTCCGGATGTGAAACGCAAGTGCATCACGTGCAACAGAAAGACGTACAACGGGGCCGTATTTTGTGGCAAAGATACGAGGTGCCTAAAATACGCTCGCAACGTGCGTATGGTTATGACGTAAAAATTAGTAAATACATGTAATGTTACCACAAATACGCATGTTTGGCAAATTGTTCACAAATAAAACATTTAATACAGTTTACAACAACATACCGCAGAAAATATTCATTGCAGGGATGGGTGGTTCTGCAATGGCTGGGACTCTACTACAACAACTAATGCCACACTTGAACATAACTGTAACAAAAGACTACAAAACTGAATCACAGCGTGGTGATCTTGTGATAGCGTGTAGCTACTCAGGAAATACTGAAGAAACACTATCTGCTGTGTATGATGCTGTGAGTAAGGGTTGTACAGTTTATTGTATTACAAGTGGTGGTAAATTAGAAGAGTATGCAGACCAGCACGGGTTGCACTACATTCTTGTAGACGAAGGGTATCAACCACGCGCAGCACTTCCACTTATGTTTACAGCATTGTATTCTATTTTTGAGCAGTATGACTTCTCAGAACTTGCAGAATATTTGCAGATTGTTGGTGCTAGTTTTGAGAAAGAAACTTCGCTTGCGAGGAGCATTGCCGAGCTGTTTCACAAGAAACTCCCTCTCGTATACACTGACGCATCATTTGAGCCTATTGGTATCAGATGGAGAAATCAACTCAATGAAAATAGTAAAATGTTTGCGTTAAACAACGTGTTACCGGAGCTATGTCATAATGAAATAGTTCCTGATGGAAAGCATCAACCACTTGATACAGGAGTAGTTGTCATCGAAGACAAGTTATATAACGACCGCATTGAAAAACGTATACGTATTTTGAAAGAACATATATGGAAATCAGTTATTGTTGTAAGTTGTGACCACAAGAACAAACTGTTTCGATACTTTTATTACATTTTGCTCGGAGATTATGTGAGCTATTTCCTTGCTGAATTGAACAATGAGGATTCAGTTACTGTCACAAACATAGACCTTTTGAAGGAAAAGTTAGGACCATATTTGTAGCACGATGAATGTTAGTACGGTAGTGTGTATGGTTATGACATAACCTGATGATGAATTCGCACCATTTGGTCATACTTCGAAGTACAGTCTTCAGTACATACTGCATGATGTAGTAGGTACGAACCTTTATGTACAGGGTTGAATGCAGGACCCCACACTATGAATTCTAGGGGAATGTATGCATAGTCAAGCACGTGTTTGGTTTCATTTATGATGCTTTGGTCTCCAAAAGGCTTTTCAATAGAGGGGAAATGATTGGGAAATGTTTGGGAAATGTTTGGGTTTAGAGGAGGAATCTTGGGAAGGAAGGGAACTGTTTGGGAAATACAGGGGAACTTTGTAAAATGTAAGGTGAATGCTTGGGTTTAGAGGAGGAATCTTGGGAAGCGTGGTAAATGTTTGGGAAATGTTTGGTAAATGTTTGGGAAATGTTTGGGAAAAGGTGGGAATACAGGGGGAATAGAGGAAAGAAGGGAAATCGTTGCGAAATGATGGGGAAATGGTTGCGAAATGATGGGGAAATGATGGGGAAATGTTTGGGAAGGAAGGGGAAATAATAGGGAAATGGTTGCGAAATGATTGAGAAATACAGGGGAAATAGAGGAAAGAAGGGGAAATAGAGGAAAGAAGGGGAAATAGAGGAAAGAAGGGGGAGGAAGGGAAGGAAGGGAATGAAGGGGGATGGTTGGGGAAATGTTTGGGAAATGTTTGGGAAATGTTTGGGAAATGTTTGGGAAATGTTTGGGAAGGAAGGGGGAGGGTTGGGGAAATGTTGGGGAAATGATGGGGAAATGTTTGGGAAGGAAGGGGGAGGGTTGGGCATGTTCACGACAGTTGAGTCATTCGTATACTCGGGATTAATATCATTATAGTCGAGCACAGCGTACGGAGATCCTACGTCAGCACCTGTGCGGTCGTATGATATTGAATGGATAGGCGTGTGCCACAGCATGCTTACTCCCATAGCCTTTAGTCTGTCCGCATGCAAAAGAATTTCATCAAACACGCTCCCAGCAGCGCCCGCTTTTGCAAAGTATCGCGGCCATATTTCATAAACCACATCCTTGTTGCGGAATTCCATAGCTTCAATGAATATGTCGTCAATACCAACCTTCAAGTCGTTGTCGTAATCAAATCGACGGCCATTGTTTACATTTCGCTCATCGTAACTAAATGTTTGATTGCCCCCTGATAAATTGTAATTTCTAATAAAGGAACGATTTTCCATTATGAATACAAAATATTTTCACTTAGAGCCTCAAATGCTCATTGGCAAGTCACAAACCTTGTGTAATCGTACCAAATAATGCCTACGTTCCACTACGCCACCTGGTCCATCGGGCGCACCTTTTACGAACTCAAGAATGAGCGAATCAACATCGCGCCGTCGTATCAGCGCGAAATCGTCTGGAACGAGTCGAAGCAAATCGGTGTGATCCAAACCCTTTCCGAAATGTATCCGCTGCCTCCGATCAACCTTGTGGCCACTCCTGAAAGCAACTTTGCGTTCGAGTGCATTGACGGGAAGAATCGCCTTCAGTCTCTCTGGCTGTACATGACTGACAAGCTCCCATATAATCACGAGCTCACTCCATACGGGGCAATGGACGAGTCCGCCCAGGAAGCCTTCAAGAACATTGAACTGCAGGTTTGCATCTTTTACAACCTTGACGAACATTCGCGAATGGACTACTTTCGCCGCATTCAAAACGGGGTGACGCTCAATCAGACTGAAATTGTGTGGTCCATGAACGACAACAACCTCGTGTGCGCATTGAAGCGATTTCGCACCAAGAAGGCTGACCTGATAAAGCAGCTCTGGGGCACAAAGCGCTACACCGATTTGCATCTCTTATTCAACGTTGCAGCAATGATTCTATCTGATACACCAGAGAGTGCGTCCGCCGGATACAGCTCAGCAATGACTACGTGGGTCACAAAACACCAAACCGTAAGCTACGATTTCAAGCTGCTTCGCGCAACAATGGCGGTGGTGCTCCAAGACGTTGCTGACATTGTCCCCAACACAATTCACGGAATCAATCGCAACTGCTGCGTCATTGACACGTGTCGCTACATTATTGTTCACAAAAACACGTTCACTACCAAGCACGCGGCGCGCGCGCGCGACTTTATGGATCAGCTGCTGTCTCCAACAAGCTGCAGCAGCATGTACGTAAAACGCTACGCAACGCTGGCGGCGTCAGGTATCGGATCCCGTCAGCGCCAGTGGACCGCCAAGGTGTACAAGGAACGGTACGCAGTTTTGTGCGCGGGTCTTAAAGAAGCCATGTAGTTTGCTCGATGTGTAAAGGAATATAGTCTTTACACAGCCAACAAAGTAAACTTTTTGTCACCGGTGGGGTTCGAACCCACGAGTTTAACAACAGTGGAACTTGAGTCCACCCCCTTAGACCTCTCGGGCACGGTGACGTAGTGCTGCCGGTGGGGTTCGAACCCACGCGTCTCGCGACAGAGGGGCTTAAGTCCTCCCCCTTAGACCACTCGGGCACAGCAGCGTTTATATTCCACCTTTTCCTCCACGACGGTCCGTGCTGGGCTTGAACCAGCGACCTACCGGTTAACAGCCGGACGCTCTAACCAACTGAGCTAACGGACCTTTCGTCACCTGCAGGATTTGAACCTGCGACTCAATTTGAGAGTGGATTTCAAGTCCACCGCCTTAACCAACTCGGCCAAAGTGACACATCGATTCGTGCTGGGCTTGAACCAGCGACCTACCGGTTAACAGCCGGACGCTCTAACCAACTGAGCTAACGAATCGTCCTCCTTTCCCAAACCTGTGTCCCTAACCGGGCTCGAACCGGTGGCCTTGGCGTGCACTTTGGTGAAGTGAATCACCTGATTATACGTTGTATAAGCACCACGCTCTAACCAACTGAGCTATAGGGACGATGTTGCTTTTGGCGTAACCCAGGGCATACCACGAGGAGGTAAGCAACTTATGCCCCACTTTCTTTTGCTGTACTTAGTATTCACAAGTTATTCTTAAGTATTTTACGCACCTAATTGGAGTTGCTATCGTTCCACTCATTGTTGCTGTTATTCGAGTTAACCCCCATAGCTTTTCTGCGCAGTACCCCCGTAGCTGCTCTGCGCCGTACCAATTCAGCTACGGGATCTGGTGGGGACGGTGGAGGCGGCGGAGGTGCTCTTTGGGTCCGGTCCTGTGATGGGCGCAATGTTGGCTGCTGCCTATTCTTTCTCTCAAGAGCTTCCATTAACTGATCTCTCGGATTTTTTACAGGTGGTGGATTAAGCACTCTGACCTGAAACGGTTTCAGGCGCCCCCTCTGATTACCCATTGTTAGCTCGTTCTGCACAGACCGCGGTGGTGGTGCTTGTCGGCTGTTTCCTGCTCGTGGCGGTGGAGGCGGTGGCGGTGGCGGCGGCGCTCTTCGGTTGTTTCCTGCTCGTGGCGGTGGAGGCGGTGGTGGTGGCGGCGGCGCTCTTCGGTTGCTACCACTCCCTGTTCGTGGCGGCGGCGCTCTTCGGTTGCTACCACTTCCTGTTCGTGGCGGCGGTGGGTTGTTTCCTGATTGTGGCGTGAGTCGGCCTCCATTGCTACCACTCCCTGTTCGTGGCGTGAGTCGGCCTCCGTTGCTACCACTCCCTGTTCGTGGCGTGAGTCGACCTCCGTTGCTACCACTTCCTGCTCGTGGCGGAGTTGGTGGCGGTGGCGGTGGTGGGTTGTTTCGACGAGCTGGTGGAGGCGGTGGCGGTGGCGGGTTGTTTCGACGAGCTGGTGGCGGCTGCGGTGGTGGGTTGTTTCGACGAGCTGGTGGCGGAGTTGGTGGTGTAGCCCCTCCGTTGCTACCACTTCCTGCTCGTGGCGGTGGCGGGTTGTTTCGACGAGCTGGTGGCGGCTGCGGTGGTGGGTTGTTTCGACGAACTGGTGGCGGTGGCGGTGGCGGTGGCGGTGGATCAGGAAAGAACTGAAGAGCTAGTTGATCTGGTCGCTGGTATTCTTTTATCATCGATGGTAATTTCAAAAACGCCTGGTACATTGCATAAACAACTATGAAACAAACAATAGTAAGTTGCCCCAGCGACAAACCCGACGTACCAAAGAATGCTGTAATTTTCTCACTATAGTATCTGATTTCACCTTTAAACTCTCTTTCTTCTTGGTTTAATCTCGCTTTTGACAACATATTTCCTATTTCCTTGACATTTTTCTTTACCCTGTTTTCAAGGGTTCTCGTATATTCTTTGCCAAATGCATGTTCATATGTAGTTTGTTGGATACGATCGAAAACTTTGTGAATTTCATCATAAAACGTTTCTTCTAGATCTTCGCCGTACGCATCAGTGGCTTGTCGGCAAAGATCTGGCCGTTCTTTGATCCATACAGGCCAAACTGGCAGCGCCTGGTTAAAACTCCAAAATTTTGCATTGCGCCATTTTTGTTTAGCCGCTTCTTCACATACACCTCCAATTTTATCCAGCCATTCATTCAGTGCCCCTTGTAGTCTGAGGTCTAACATAGATTGAATCTTTAACATTTCTCCTTTGGTCAGCTTAGTTTCATTCCCGAACACTTCACTATGCTCTTCCAAAAAGGGTATGATATCAAATTCTCTAAATTTTGTTGCGACATTTTGTACAACTATAACTGTTGGATATGCATCTGGTGAGCTTGCAAATTTCTTCCACGGGGTGGGCGCACTGTCCATCATTAGTTGTCCCTGTTTAAGCAGTGCGACTTGGGATTGTTCAGATTTCAATAAGCCGGATACATCATTCATCAAATTTCCTACACCAACCATTGCAAGTAACGCAACTGCACCTTTTCCGCCAGCTTTAAGAAAATCAGAAGCGCTCATGTCTTTCGCGCGCTGTCGTGAACGTTGTAACATTCGTACTCATGGTACAGAAAAAATCACAGCAAACTAAAAATCATTTGCAATACATCAGGGTAAAGGTAATTTCCAATCGCGTGAATAACTACAGCCTTTTGTGTATTAACGTGGGGTCTATGAACCTTGCAGTAATACCAGTTGTCAAATGAAAGCTCGGAGTCGCCCTTATGGCGCGGTTCACCACATGTTTTGCAGTATCTTTGCAAATGCTTGTAGTGCGAAACACACACCTTCAATGATCCCCTGGTGACAAGGTCAAATGCACTGTTACACTTTACTCGAGCAAGCGGGTCGTACCGGCAATCACAACATTCAGCAGTGCATTCAATGCAACGTGGAGTCTCTGCGTATGTGTACACCAATCTCCTACACTCCATGCAAGCCTTGCGAGGAATCACCGTCATACTTTCAATTGTTCACTCTGATTTAAGTAGTGTTTCTCTAGGCGCATGTATGTGTGTCCATTTGGAAAACTGCACGCAGCGCGTTTCAGCTTTGCTACAAAAACAACACACAAAACAATCGATTGCAGCATTTTCAAGTTTGATTGCAGCGCGTCAATCCGCACTTGCAGCGCCCGAATATTCTCGTGACGCCCAAAAACCGCATATCCAGAATACGAATACTCTTTTGAATGCTTTGCAATATCTCTCGCCATTGATTCGACATTTTTTGTGACTGGATTGTTCCCGACATTTTGAATCATATCTGTAACCTTACTTTCAAGTGGTGGGCTGGGCATTTCTGAACAATAGTCGAGCATAATTCCTACAATGGAATATACGTGCATACTTTAAGCGCCGCCGCGAAGTCGAAGCACGAGGTGCAGTGTGCTTTCTTTTTGAATATTGTAGTCGGATAGCGTGCGGCCATCTTCGAGCTGCTTGCCAGCAAATATGAGGCGCTGTTGGTCAGGTGGGATTCCTTCTTTATCTTGAATTTTCGCCTTGACGTTGTCGATACTATCTGACGAATCAACCTCAAGCGTTATCGTCTTGCCAGTGAGAGTCTTTACGAATATTTGCATGTGATGTACACAAAGATTTTTCGCTCAGTTCGTTCACCAGGTTATTAACAGTGTCCCAAAATACGCTAGGATCCGCTTGAAGCATGTCTATCCAATCACAAAGCGCGTATCGTTCGTCGTGAATGTCCGCTGCAATATCCATGCAGTCGTCTGCGTCTGAAAGGCTGCGACCTGATGCAAAACGCGAAAATAGCGCTTCTCGAATTTCTTCGGCGCTCATTAGTTGGTTTCAACTTCTAGATCATAAGCTGTTTTAAATGCACCGGTCTACTCTGTGCGCGACCATTGCTACAGTCAAATGCACAAAATGTGCCCCATGCTGCAAACGTGATAATGAACAAATAGTAGCGTAAAAAAATAACTACTATATTATAGCGTATAATGAACATAAATCTGCTTCGTCCAAAAAGAGGCAGATATCCACCTACAACTTCAGAATACCCTCAGGAGCTAAATCCCGCGAATGCTCTTGATCCGTATTTCAGCAAACACGGTGCCTCAAAGGGATACAATATAGGCTCAAATATAACTTTACGCGTTAAATACAACATTAATCAGGCGAAGAATTCTAAAAATATAAGGCATGTATTCAATCTCAAAAATGGATTATACACGTACGTGATATATGAGCATAACAATGTTACAAATGTTAGATATTGTAGTACCGCGTCTCTCGAAATAGGTTCGAAACACTTTCAAATATGCTCTTCACTTCCTACAAATGCAAAAGTCTTAATTGCTGGAGAACTGTTGAAGGACGGAAACAAAGTTACGTTTAATTATGAAAGCGGTACATATTCTGCTAATATATTACACACAAAAACTCGTTCAACTATTCCACAACTAAACATGTTCGTAAAAGAAGTATTTCTTGGTTTACAAAATTTGACGAAGATTCACTCAATACCACGAAGATTCTTCTATGAACAACTGCAAGGTAAACAGCTAATTAAAACATCACGTGTATTACTTAACAGTCGCCCAACTGGAAAATTGAAATCATCGGAAATAAAGAAGTTAACGTTTGGTTTCAATGGGTTATCACCTTCAAACGTAAACCAGCGTCGAACAAGAAAACTTTTTGAATCTTATCATAAAGCTGGTATGAGCATAGAAAATAGTGCCGAGGCAGTGAAAGAACTTGCAAAGTTACAGAGAGTCGCAATCAATCAAAAGAACGTACCCAAGCGCATACGAAATAAATATAATGAATCTTAAATTTGCTAACTCAAAAGCTCCATAGCATATCTCTGAATGGTTTGTTTCCCAAGGGGACTCCACCTAAAGGGGGGTGTGTCTATTGCTCACACTAAATCTACATGACTCAGCAGCATTCTTCGGCAGCAGTAGCGTACAATCTTGAGCTCCTCCAGCGCCTCACACTCACTCTTGCCCGATTTTAAAAGCTCGCAATATGGCTTCCATTTACTCCCAATGACTTTGTTACACGTGAAACAGCGCACTGGGATAATCATGCTACGACTTCAACACAGCTCACCCTTAAGCAACAATGCGAAAATATGGAACCACTTTACCGTCATTGCACACTCGATCAATCTGAAACAGGTCCCCATTCGCGGCACCAAAGTACCGCGCGACTGGGTCATTTTTCTGAATTCGGGGCAGACGCGCCTCTGCAATACGCAAGTCTTTCAGCAGTTGCACTTTGAAGTCTTTAGACTTGAGTGTATGTTTTGGAACATATGCATGCTTCGTTATATTGTACTGAAGTTCGTTGTGACTAAACAGCTCTATGGTCACTCCTTCTGCAATCATTGCGTCAATGCACCCTTTAGCAGACGAGGTTACAGCACCTCCATGTACGATAATGATATGAGCACTGAGACCTATAGCAGAATCAAGCGATTTCACGTTTGCAATGCCCAGCTTTGTTGTTGCCACCATGTACACCACGGTAATATCATTCTCAGAAGAATGATGGAATATTTCATAGTCTTCGTCGAGTGATCCTCCAAATGTAAACCCTCGATCGCGCAGCATATCATTGACAATCGTGCGTTCCATGGGCATGGTACATCCCCTTTCTTTAATCTGTTACAATGTGCCTATGTCTAATTGACCACGGAAAGAGGAACAAACACATTGCTTCTCTTTCCCGTATGCAGTTTCCTTTTATGCACTTGAGCAAATCCAGCGTTGAATGAAAATACGACGTATTTTGTATAATGTTTTTTGTAGATTTGCCGTGTTCGAATATTTCACTTAGAGTTACATACGAAACAACTTTGTACGGATTTGGAAATCTTGATACAATCTTGCACTTTGAACAATTACGGCTGTATTCTATACTTGTTTCGGCGTCGCCTTCTTGACGCAGGTTTGATTCGATTGATCTGAGTACGTCAGCAGTAACCATGCTTAGATCCACGTGCAATCGCCACAGCGTCCACTGAACTCTATTGCACAACTGCATACTCGTGCAGCAAATCGAAGCAAGGTCTCGTATTGTCAATTCATTCAAAATTAGCTGAAAAAGGTCAGATGGTAATAGTAGTAACATGTAGCTTATTTGTACAACTGAAAATCTGCACGTGTATTGATTTCAGAAATTTTTTCAGCTTGCTCTATACAAGGCATATTCGTTGGCATTGCAGTAGGCCGTGCTGGGTTTGCAAATGTGCCTTGAACGGATTGCTTACAGCTTTGCTCAATTTTCCCACCAGCTATGCTTGGGTCTTGGCGTATATTCATTCTCCCGCCAGCTGGTGTATACTGCTGGGATTCAGGCTTGTTACACTCTGAGTCAAATGCAGTGTCAGCAAAGTGTGAAGGCGCGCTATGAACGCTCTGCGCAGGTCCGCACGCAGACCCACCTAGATCTTTCTGTGTTTTGCGCAATTCTGGTACGCCGTTGTAGTGTTGCGTTGCATTCAATGTGCGAGGAGCTCCGCTGTACGTATTTCCTGTACCCCGCTGTGTGATTGCCTGCACGTTGTCAAGACGAGACGTCGCAGCAGTGTGTCCACTAGTTGCGTGCCCAGCATACGTTGGGCAGTCGCCACGCTGTGTACCTCGTGAAGTTGACGTGTGCATTGCAGGAGCTTTTCCGCTATGAGGGTTTGAAGGGGATCCCTTGTTTCCGCGGTTTCCGACTGGTAGCAATAGCATAGACTCCTTGTAATACGAGCCCGCACTTTGTTGGTTTGCATTTGTGACGGGCAGTGTGTCAATCTGCTGCCTGTGTGTTTGAGAATATTGAGTATTCACGAGCCCTGGTGCTGAGTTCCCTTTAACCCCAGTGTTGTACGTACTTTGAAGCTGCTGTGTATCTTTCAGAATAACTTCGGGCTTTACAGCAGACTGTGTGTATGCAGCTCGCACCCCTGTAATTGCACTATTTGACATACCCCGCTTTCCCGTTGCTTGTACGTTTGCCTCCACAGGTCCTTTGGCTATTGCAGTTTGTCCAGTTGGTCGAGCGCTCAGCTGGGTACGGCGATATGCGTTCACATCTCGAGGTTTTACCCTCATTGTGTTATGAATCCCGCTGTTATTAAACGCAGGCACGACGCGTTCCGCTTCCATCAAAGGGACGCCGTCCATGTTCAAACTCTTCAATTCTTCAGCGGTTTCCCTTGCAATCGACGCGTGTGTGACGTCGTGTTTCAGTGTGGCATACACATTCTTTTGTGGTTCAAAATTTGTAACGCCGCGCTTCATGTACGTTGCATCACTTCCTGTTAGTCGCTCCATTTTCGATTGAAGTTGATCTTCACGAATCATTCGATTTCTGCTTGTTGTTTCACGTACGACTGGGTGTTGTTCAATTGTACTTGGCTTTGGTGTTTGTTTTGGCTTTGTTGGATGCGTCAATGCCCGAGGAGGCTGCTTTATTTTGTTCTTCTTGGTGAGTTCGTACCCAGCAACTGCAAATCCAGCAACTATTAACAGTTCCATTACTAAGTACCGTCAAATTAATTTACGATTTGTAGGTGTCTCTCGACTGCACTGGAGAAAATCTACCGATATTCTGTCCTATTGCTCCCTGAGGATTTCCAATCGGAATCATTCGGTCGAGCTCCGTCACGCGAACATCCACGTCACCCTTTTTTTGCTTTGTATACTGAGTTTCCCACGTTGCTCTAGATGTTGGTTCGACTAGCGCAGAGAGGTTTTCTGTTGTAACTACTTCTTCAGAGCAAGCCTTGTAAATGATTCCTCGTGTGGACACTCCTCTTAAATCAATATCAACTGCTGAAGGAGGCGCGTGTCCTTGTGTGCGGAATATACCAGTCATTTCAGCAGGGGGCGGGTCGGAAATGCGAGCACTAAACGCTCGTTGTGCCATGTAGCCAGAATCTACCATTACTTGCAGCCTACATTTTTATTCTTCAAGTCAGCATATGTGCTGCGGGGTATGCTGCTAATCGGCTGCGGAACATACTCTGTGTTTGTTAATATCTCCCTGCTATATTCCGATGTTGCTACTTTATCCCGCTTGACTACGCTTTGTGGAATCTGCAGCATTGACTCATTGTCCACCATGTGATCCCCTCGGCCCCTGTACGCATTTGGTGTGTATGCGCTTGTATCTAACTGCTGGATATCTCCACTTCTTGACGACATGCTTTTAAGACTTTCATAATCATATGGATTCATAGGGGGTGCGGCTTGTGCTCGTAAAATTGGGTCAGTCACATACTTGATGGTGCATGCAGATAGGACGTTATTTCGCATACGATACTCCGTGTCTTCTGTCTTTCGAGTCGTCTGGTGAAAGTTCATTAATGTTGCAATTATTTTGTTCACAACGAATTGCGTGGTAGCAAAGAGGATAGAAATCTCAGATGCTCCCCTCGGTCGTCGGGAACCTCAAATCTCTCAAACATTCGTCCTTGCGGATCCCTTTCCGCAATCACCGGACTCGGTACAACAGCGTCATGTACACGTCGTTTCGTACGCGCCTTACACACGATCGTCTTTGGGTCACACCGAATATTGCTGTATTTTGCGTACAGCACAATCAATAACACAATTCCCACCATGGCAACTCCCACTTTTTTGTTTTTTTTGTACAATGCTAAACTTGTGCCAACGTACACGACAAATCGCGTGAGTGCATTCAGTCGCTCAGCCGATTGCATGTCTGAACTGGGCCAAAACTGAAGCGGCTCCTTGTACAGTTCTGCAACGTCGTAAAGCCAAAAGCAACTCATATATACATTACTTGTCATTTTGTTTTGCTAGATTTTGAATCATTCCCTGCATTCCATTGAGGATGCTACTCATGTCCCCTTCTTTGTTCTCAAACTGCTCCGCGCACTGCTCCGCAATGCTCTCAATGTTGGTAAGTACGCTTGCTGGGATGTTCATGATAGTGGTTCCAAGCATGAAGAGGGTATTCATGTACTGCCAGATTGCGTCCTTTGTATTAGCCGACAGATCATCTGTCCACCAGCGCTGGACGTTCAGCTCGTTCATGAACTCGTCCTTTCCGTCCAACAGCATCTTTTCATCTCGGTTTGTGATCATTTCAGCACGCTTTGTAGCCTCCTTCATAAACCCCTCCATGATTGCACGAGAATTGATTTTCTTCATCGTCTTGAATGAGTTCATGTAAGTTGCAATCTTCTTCTCCTCAGGAAACGTTTCCTTGAGCTCATTCAAGAATTCTTCTAGGACGCTGGTAAAAGCTTGTACACTTGCCATTATTACCATGTACTCCATATTACTCTTTAAGCTTGTGACGCGCTGCCCACGCCTTGTCCAAGTCTACATCAAAGACGTGCGCAATTTGGAAAATATAACTTAAAACGTCCATGATTTCCCCTTCAACATTTGATTTCTTCTTATCATTAAACTGATTCGTCGTCCTTCGAATTGCACTCGCTAGTTCGCCAATCTCTTCAATGAGAAACATCCATAAAGAGGTCAGCTCGACCTGGTCCCATTTTTTCTGCTTGCACACCGTCATGGTTATTTCCTTACACTCATTAAGTGAGCTCATTGGTATTCTTCAATTGTTTATTTATCATCAGGAGACGTACTAGCAGCTTCCGTGGATTCCGTGGATTCCGTGGCTTCCGTGGCTTCCGTGGCTTCCGTGGCTTCCGTGGCTTCCGTGGATTCCGTGGCTTCCGTGGATTCCGTGGCTTCCGTGGCTTCCGTGGCTGCGGGATCAATCTTTCCACTCACGAGGTCCTCTTTGTGCTGCTGATAAAATGCGCGTGCAGCGTCTTGATTATCGTTGTATCCCTTCATGATACTCTGTAGTGTGTCGTCTGAATAGTACTTGTCCTTGATGTCTTGCACCTCGGGCGGATACACTGCCCAGTTGTACATTTCCGTAACATACACATCATACTTTCCGTCTAGGTCTGTAATTTTCTTGGCGTGTGCGCCTGCTTCGTCCACACTACCGAAAACGCCACGAATGTTGATTGCAACCTTGTCGGGGTGATCCTTGACCTGGATCGCAGATACAAGTGCATATCGCTGTCCACCAATGCGCATGTAGTCGGGGTCTGCCAACGCTGACATTCTTATTTGCTAAAAGCAAGTCTTCTTTATACCGTTGGTATAAATCCCCAATGCATGTCCGCGCATATCTTTTTCCAAATACAATCCTGTTGGTGGAGTTTTTCCCGTGACTTGAGCAGATGAAAGCACGGCAAGAATTCATCCTTGTTCAGCAGCTCACAGAACTTGTATAGACAATAGCTGTAGCTCAAGAAATTTGATCGCGTTTTAGGCTTGTTTCTTTCAAAAGGCTCTTGAATATCTTTGAACATTGTTCGAAGCTGCTCTTCCAAATGAGCAGTCATTTTAGGAGGATTTATTCCATTCAGAATATTCGTAATGATTGCAATGTGTTCATAGAGCTTGCTCTGCTTGAGCTTTTTCAGTATAGCCTTCACCTTGGTTTGTGTAATGTCTCTTGAATTCGTTCGCGACTTTTTGAACTCTGCGCGAATGTCGTTGAGTACTGATTCTGTAATGTTTATCGCCTCTTTTGCCTGAAATTGCGCAATCCACTCATTAAAGTGATTTATCCGCTTGTACGCAAAGCTTGTATTTACTTCGCTATTTACTTCCTGGTCGTACGACATTCCTTGGGCACCAGAATCAAAATATATATCTGTCGCTCCGCAATTGGGACAAATCATGTGCGCATCTGTACCTACTGACAATTTTCCAACCTTACACGTTGCACATATGTAGCTATCAATCAGTTTGACTGGCTCAGGTACTTCGCCATGTACGGCTGACAGGTACCGAGTGTACAACGCTCCGTTGCTACTTGTCGTTACGACGTTTACAAACTCGTCAACAGTGCGCCCAGAGTCTCCTGCGTGTGCTACTGTACTATTGTTATTCAGAGACTCCGCCCCGTACTGTTCCAATAGGTCTGCAACATTCAACAAATATTCAATTTGTTCGCTACTGTCTAGATCCGCCAGCATGTTCTGATGTTTCAACTCGAGCGTTCCTCTTTGCATTATGACCTACCGCGAGTAGTACTTTAAGTTGATTAACCAAAGACATTCTCCTTTGTCACATGAACGTGCAGTAAGCCGTCTGGCTCTGCTTGCTCTCGGTACACCTCCCTGATGTTCATTGTATTTGGTACCAATGTGTTGTTTACAAAGAAAAACAACGCTTCATATCTCTTCAATTGATTGTGCCTGCGCACTGCGATTATAAGATCGCTCATGGTCCAATTGTCAGGTACAAGATACTTCTTACGAGGTATCTCAAGATCTTTGCTATTCACCACAAGCAGTATGGGGATACGATCTGGATGTTTTTCAAGAATTTTCTTGAGCATACAGTCCAAGATATTTTTACTTTACCATGCAATCGTGCAGTGTTTTGCAAAAGTCTTCCAGCTTGGGAAGTACCGTATTGTTCCACATGTCAGCGTCCCAGCAAAGTATGCTGGATTGCTGTTGCTGGTTCAGCTGCTGAAGCAGTCGTGCCTCCAGCAAGTTGGTCAGCGCCATGTACGTTTGCACTTGGATCACCTCGTACATTTGCGGCTTTGTGTGCAGTTTGCGCACCCTGTTTTTAATTTCGACAATTCGCCGGGATCCGTCTGGCAGTTCTTCATAGCGATCTATCCTACCTGTAATTATATACCGTGTATCCCCAATGGTGCAAATGTGCTTCCTGTAGTACGTTGTATCCGTGTACAACTGCGCCGAATCAGCTTCCGCACTGCAATCTTCGTACAAGGTGCCTCGCTGAGTGTACACTGCATGCTTCACGTGCCGGAGCACGAGTCCCTTTTCGCGTTCGGTCAGTGCAACGTCACAATCAACTGCAGCGCGCGCCCTTATGCACAACTGCTCGACATCCTCGGAGCTCGCTGGGCGCTCGCGCTTCAGTGTTTCAACCAAGTCTTGCGCCTCCTTGCTTTTCGAAATTGCTTCCAACTCAACCTCAAGCTCCGTCTTTTGGGCACACGTAGCCTTGTGGTATTTGGAATGGAGGTCAACTAGCAACTCAGATTGGCGCTGGTAGGGGTTCTTTCCGATTGCGGCAGCAACCTTGCTGGCTCCAATAACTACGATTTTCACTGGAATCGTATCGTTGCGCCTGGGATCCTCGAGGAGCTTTGTATACACCGCAGAGCAGCCTCGGCAATCCGCAAGTGCATTGTGCGCCCCCTCGAGCTCACTGTTGCAAAGTCTTTTGTACAAGCTGCCCAGTTTGCAGCACTGACTCCCCTTGTAAATGCTTCGGGCAAGCTTAAGACTGCACGTTACATTGAATTCATCCATAAAGGTGTGATCCATGCCGTGACGTATCAGCTCAGACTTGATCACATTCATGTCAAAAGCCGCGTTGTGTGCAACAAGGTGCGGCTGAAAGTAGTGACACGCTTGGAGAAAGTTAAAGACGTCTTCCAATGGCACGCCGTCACTGTCAACCATCTCCTGCGTGATCCCGTGAATCTCGGTACCAGTTACTGAGAGTCCATTGGGATCTTTCACAAGTTTGTAGTAAAAGTCCTGCTCCTCATGTGCGTCGTTGTATTCCACGACTGCGATCGAAAGAAGCCTGCAGCCGTCCCAATTGCTCACATTTTTGGTAGTTGCAGTGAGGTACCTCGCAGGAAGTCCGGTTGTTTCGGTGTCAATGACAAAGTAGCCCATTGAGCAAACGCTTTATCTTAGTAGAGTTCTGTCTTTTAAGTGACAAATTACTTTGGTGCCAGGCACGTTCTCCACTGATTTAGCAGATTTTCACATGACGCAGGCTCGTTCTTCTCAATGCACTTTTGGTACTCGTCTGCAATGTGTCGGCACGGCTGGTTGTAGAGAAACCAGTGAGTCTTCATGTACACCTTAAGAATTTATATACTTTAAGTTCATATATAGTAATGCTTAAGGGTGCACTCTTTATGCTCCTGTGCATACCCACAAGGATATTGTTGGTTGTTTTGGCTCAGCGTGCCAGTGTTGAAACTGTGAAAGCAATGGGATACGTTGCATTGTTACCAGTCATGGGATTCCTAACGCTGTTTGCGTCTGATGGTCGCACTACTGGTGCGTTCGGCCAGCCCGTTTGGTGGAACGCATTACGCCCTGTCCACGCCGCATTGTACGCCGTATTTTCGATACTGGCCATTGCGGAGAAACCTCTCGCCTGGCTGCCGTTGGCTATCGACGTGCTCCTTGGTGTTATAGCATTTGTGTGGAATCGTAAATCTCGATAATCTCTTTCACCGCTTCATGCCTTGCAATATCCCCTGCGTCCAAGCTGACGTACTCGACATACTCAGACGTCCCAAAGTCTTTGAGGCGCTCAATGAAATCAACAAGCCCGCTGCGCTCAATGTCGCACTGCTGCACATCACCTGTGAGGACAAGCTTTGACCCTTCTCCTAAACGGGTGAGCAGCATTTTGGTTTGTTCTGGTGTTGCATTTTGCATTTCGTCCGCTATGATCCAGCTGTGCTCAAACGTGCGCCCGCGCATGTACGCAAGTGGTGCGATTTCAATGGCGTTTTGCACCTTGTTTTTTTTCAGATCCTTCGAGTCATACTTGCTGATTGAGTCATAAATCGGCTGCAACCAAGGAGCGAGCTTTTGCTTAATGTCACCGGGAAGATAGCCATGGTCGTCTCCAACGGGCGCTACTGGGCGCGTGACAACCAGCCGCTTTGTGTGACTGTTAATGAGCTGCTGAACCCCTTGCTGACACGCTAAATACGTTTTTCCAGTTCCCGCAGGTCCTACAGCAACAACAATCGGCTTTTTACCACGCAATGCTTGCACGTATCGCTCTTGATTCGGAGTACACAAAGCACGGGTTGTCAATGGCATACAATTACAGATTAAACTATTTCATTGACTGTGCCGCCGCTTGTTTCTAAATTGTACGTTTGACATCATTAATGCAGCACAATCCAGATTTACTGCAACAAACAAATTACAATATGGATCATTTGTAGATATTTAAAACTTCAGTTAGAGTAAAATAGCAAATGATTCGCGGAAACCCAGTGATTCGAATCAAGGCTCCGAATTCGTGCCCAAAGAAGCGACCCAGCATCATTCCAACGCCGAGATTTTCAAAACAGCAACTTACTAAACAATGCCTTTTGCTGTCGTTTGTTCAGAAATATCTCAAGTAAAGTGTTACTTCACGTGCATGTGGAGCAAGGCTGCGCTCGGGTCAGTGACGTTTGTCCAGCGAGGGCGCCAGATGTGTCCCGTATTGTCCACGGACCCAAACAGGTCGGTATAGATTTCTCGATAGTATAGCTCTTCTTTGCTCTTTGGGCTGTTGATAAGAAATTTGTCGCACATCGATTCGTAGTAGTCGTCCGAGTACTTGTTTTCAGCAACATTTCTCATATGGCTGACCCATGAGTATCCCACTGCGTCGCTCATACCGTTCTTTTGTCGCATGAGAATGTCATGTGGCAGCATGTCAACAAAGCTTGATCGCAGAGCGAGTTTTTCGAGCTTGGTCTTCTTCACAGCGGGGTCAAGTTTCAGCACATAGTCCACCAGTGCTCGGTCAAAAAAGGGCACCCGAAGCTCCAACCCATGGGCTGACACGCAGCGATCTGCTCGCAAGACGTCGTGCTTGTGAACCCCTCGTAGCAGGCGCTCAGTTTCTTCGTTGAATTCTTCCAGTGTGGGTGCATCGTGCAGGTAGAGGTACCCTCCAAACAGCTCGTCGGCTCCTTCTCCGCTCAGTATGACTCGAATATTTGTGTGCTCTTTGATGTACTTGCTCATGAGATACATTGGTACTGAAGCACGAATTGTGGTACAATCGTATGACTCCAAGCTGTAAATGACGCTCCTGACTGCTTCGTGACCTTCCTCTGCAGTGAATGAAATTTCTTTATGGATACTGCCAATGTGCTTTGCCACCTTGCGCGCGCATTGCAGGTCTGGTGAATCCCCAATTCCAATCGAAAACGTTTGAAGCGGTGAATCGAGCAGCTGCGACCCAATGGCACAAATCAAGCTCGAATCGAGCCCGCCCGACAAAAAGAATCCTACAGGGCGATCGCTCATGAGCCGCTTTTCAACCGCTGAGGTCAGCAGGCCATTCAACGTTGCACAGCTATATGGAGCAGTGCACGGCTGCACTGATATGTTTGCAAATCGAGTAAACTGTCCCGTGGCTGACGAGTACACGCACCCCGGAGGAAATTCGCTCACTGACATGCATAGTTCCGATATGCCTTTCACTTCGGAACAAAAGCTTACAGCTCCTTCCTCGTCAAATCCGTAGTACAAGGGGCGCACTCCGATGCGGTCACGAAATGCATACAGCGTTCCGTCGCGGGACAGTAGCACGCATGCAAATACACCGTCAAGGCTGTTGCACACCTGTTGAATGTCACCGCACGCGTTAAAGAGTTGACCAATTATTTCACAGTCACTATCGCTGTGACAATTCAGGTTGGTAACGCGCAAGATGTCCACATGATTGTATATTTCTCCATTGCAGATCCAGTGGTGTCCATTGGCTGTCATTGGTTGGTTGCCGCTGTCGCTAAGGTCGTTGATTGACAAGCGATGAAAGCCAAATAGGGACTTACCTACACGTTTCATTTGCGAAATGTCGGGTCCGCGGTGCTTGATTTTCTCAAAGCACGCTTCAGCAGCGCTATGACTTGATTCAGTAAACCAAATCCCACACATACGTTCCCTTGGTAAAAAATGAATCTCCATTGACCGCGCACGGGCTTAACAACAACACGTGTTTGTCCAATAACAATGGACGCTGACGGGTGGCAGGTTGTGTCGCACAAAAAGCATAAGCGCGCTACAACAAGGCCCCTAAGCAACGTCCAAGGTGAAACAAGCAGAAACCAGCCCGACGACGACGAGCCTTCACTGCCTGAGCCGCTTCATTACAAGTGTAAAGTGTACCAGTATACATAGAGGGAATGTCGCTCACTAGCTCTTGAAAGTCTGCACCTGTTGTGAGCACATTAGACTCTGGATATGCGTCTATACAAAGCCAATTGCGCAGCTGATCAGCGTCCATAATGGGCCTTTGTTTGAGTGTGTGTGCTCTTTTTAAGCGTAAAAAGTAATGTAAATTAGGATGTCTTTGTCTTTGTGACTGGCGCTGGCCCGTCCATCGCAGCCAGATCGGTTCCAGCATATAAGAAGAACCCGTCTTTCATTGCTTTAACATACAAGTATCGATCCACGCCGCCCAACGAACGTTTATAAACCTCAAGTTCGGGATCCCATTGAAACTTGTCCTCATCGAGGGTAGCAGTTTCCATATTAAAGGTGTACGTTGTGCCGCCATTTTTAAAAGTCCCCATGCGAACAGCACCATTACCAAGATATAACTCTGGAGGTTCACCTAATACATTTTCGTTTGCGTTGTACACATTCAGCTTCCAGCCGTCGTTTGTGTGCTTCCACACGGGAATCTTACCACGCGCTGGATCGTTGACGTACATTATACGATTACTCTCAGGATATACAATCAAGTTTGACAATTCTTTTTTTGTACGAAGCGTCATTCTTTACAGTAAAATATATATTTTATTTGAACAAAGAATGCTGCTTCTGTGTGCAACAAGCTGCACCTTTGCAGTGGCTGCTATTCGCAGCATTCGAAGGCGCACAAAACGGCATACGCTGCTGGGAGCCAGCTCGCTGGTTGTTTCGTCGTGCTCAGCAAATTATTGGAGAAACCCCCTTGCAATTGGATTTCGCCGAACAATGGATATTGCTTGTGCACGGGGTTGTTTCTCGCTGTACACGCTCGTTGCTCTCCGCTACGGACTGTTTCGAAAGGTGCCCGCACGTATTGTGTTTTGCACCACCACAGGATTGTACTATGCGTCCGGGGCGGCATGGCCGCATGCATTATGGATCCCTTTACACGCAGCATTTCACGTGTCAGCGCTTGCGGGAAAGTTTATAGTAATTAATTGCATATAACCTATGGAGGTTCTCATACCAGATATTAACCTTGTACGCTATAAAAAGATCATTCCACAAAGCCGGTGCAAAGCGGTCATTACACATCACGCATTGAAAGAGTTTCACAGAACGCGCACGATACAATATGGAATCTCAAATCACAACACGTCTCAACAGGCCGGTCTTGACATTTCACACAGCGAGTCTGCGTTACTCGCAACAACACAGAATTGCCTTGGGTGGCATAACGTGGCAAAGACAAACGTGTATTGCAAGCAGCTAACAAACCCAACGCTATTGAGATATCAAAAGTATCAATACGCTGCAAGTCATGTGGATGCTCTCACGCCCGAGGAAATGGCACAGCAGGACACTGAACATCAGCACAAGTTTACATCTATAGCATACCTCAACGAAAGCGTTGGTGGTGAGCTGTGGTTTCAGCATTATGATAAAGTTTTCAAACCTGAAGTCGGTGACATTTTCGTTTGGAAAAATGTCGTCAATCCAGTGAATCGGCAGACTTCCACCACAACGTGTGCAAGCGACACAAGATCGATGCACAGCTCGTTGCCCGTGATGCACGGAACAAAATATGCTTTAGCTCTGTTTTTTATCTGACTGCAACTCGGTCAGCTTCTTGTATTCCTTTGGGTTGCCACACAGAGCATCTCCGCAATGATCCCTGTTTGCATTTAACACAACAATACTCTCAGTGCAGCTTTTGTCCTTTAGAGCCCATCTGCCAAGCATCGGACGTACCGGAGCATGATGGATCACACCGTACAGATGATTCAAAACTTTTCTAAACATTTTACTTTTTCATAATGACATGTCCTTAAATCTCGGCTCTCTCTCGCAACATCCCCTTTGTTGTTTTTTTTGTTGCACCGATTGTTACACAAATGAGACACAAAATTTTCGAGCCAAAAAAATTGTTGCACAACTATAAATTTACGTCACGTTTACGTAAGGGTGAAAATGGCCAATGACTGCCAGTGAATCATCAATGACTGCCAGTGAATCATC
>ERZ807291.1280-NODE-1280-length-41393-cov-14.461174_pt1 | contig 41393 bp, 28 predicted proteins | sample MGYA00521257_ERZ807291 | MGnify/ENA primary metagenome ERZ807291 (study PRJEB31413, sample SAMN03169783) | marine metagenome | biome: Marine; feature: Water; material: Subsurface seawater | place: North Sea | collected 2011-04-28 | depth 1 m m ...
TACATATGTTCGATGATATAAGAAGAATTGGTGAGAAGGTAGACAATCTGTTAGGTACAGATATCTTCCCGTTCAACTATCCATTCAGTCATACTGAGAACTTTCTTCAACATATGGACAAGTGGGAATTTGCTATTCCTATGAAGTTTCTATGGTTGGTGCATATCGAAACAATACCCAGTGTGATATCATCGCAGACAATGTGGAACAAGGAACCATCAGCAGGAGAACAATCTACCGGTAGTATAAATTCACCTCAAACACAAGTGAATGGATGGGATATAAATCAAGGTAAATCGGAGATAACTAGACAGACATACATGAACACTGGTAAAGGTAATGGTTGTATTCTGGCACAAGGAGTTGTGTTACCTGGAGAGAATTACGAAGTCAAGGATATACCTATCAGTAACAACATGGGTTTCTTACCCGGTAAAGTGGGAGGTAACAAGAGTGCTTCTCCTCCACTACAGATTCAATTTAGAGAAACAAACCGGTCTTTTCCAGACTTGGTGCTCAGGCCATGGATATATATAGCCTCACATATGGGGTTAACTGCGCGTCCTCCGAATGATATTGGAAGGAAAATCAAAACAAACATATCCATCGTGCAATTAGGCAAAACATACCCACAAATACCATTGATCGAGAGAAAAATATGGAGGTTCTATAACTGTGTACCTGTATCAATAGACGGTAAAGAACTAACATATGACGCAGCTGAGATACAGCTATATTCTACTAGCTGGAATTACACACATTATTCAGTCGAGAGTTTACCTACCACTGACATGGATGCTTATATGAGCAAAGAAGGGTTTCAGAAGTTTGTCAAAGATATGGCTAGTAAATTATTATCAAAATCTAGGTTCTTCAAGAAACTCAACAAGAAGTTAGCCAAAGTCGAGAGGTTTGTTGACAAAGCTACCAAGATCAAGAAGAAGGTTGATAAAGTACTCGGATTCCTAGGAGGTTTGGGTAAACCTAAGGCAAGAGCCGGTGGAAATCGTAATGCAGGTGCTCTCACAAATGGCCGTAGTGCGGATTCTAGCTTCAAGAGTGACTCACCACCAAGCTAATTGACTTTTCTGTAGATCTCGATAGATATTAGTGTGAGTGATGCGTTTAAATTCAAGATATACCTGCCATCCAAGCAGAGATACTATAACTTCAGTGAAATAACCAACAGAGACTACCTTGATATAGTAAAGATAATATCAAACTCTGATAACGATCAACTACTAACACACTTCAATGATATTATATATCGGTTATCAGGAAAGAAGGTGATACCCGCTAAAATCTCTCGGATTGATAGTTTTTGTATACTGATCAATCTATATATCGTGTGTGTCTCAAATGTATTAGAGATAACTCCAAAGGACCAGCAAATAAGTAAGCTCAAGATAGACTTATACGATATACTTGACAAGGTAACCAACTTTGACTTCGAGTATACACATCTTCTAGAGATCAGCGACGATATAAAAATTAAATTAGCCACTCCATCTACAATATACGAAGCATCAACTGACAATCTGATCACTAGTGTTATAGACACTATTCATATCACCGGGAAGACATTTAACTTCTCACAATTTGACCAGAAACAACAACAATCACTAATCGACAACATCACTAGTGATGTAACTACACATATAATCCGGAAGATCAAAGAGATAGACCAGAACTATCAGCTCGATGTGATAAAATATGGCCAGGACCCACCAACGATTGTAACATTAAACTTGTATAACAACAGCATGTTCGAATTACTAAAAGTTATCTACAACTCCAACTTGGAAGCAGAGTACTACTATAGATACTTTATGGCTAAGCATATAAACTTACCTGGTGATCAGATAGAAACATCAACACCAGCTGAAATTCAAACATATCTACAGTTTTACAAGCGTGAGCGTAAAGAGGAAGAAAAGGCCCGTGAGAAAACCGAACGAGCACAAGGTGGTACTGTAGGAGCCTCACCGATGATGCCTGGTATGTAGGTTGATTTATATAAACATACCGATAAATACATATGATGTCAAACAATAGTTCATATAAGAATCTTTTAGCTAGTATTAACGAGCTCAACAATAAAGACACACTGAGTGTATATGTACCGAGTGTTGGTAATGATGTGCCATTTGCACCACTAACAGTCAAGCAACAGAAATTGTTACTATCCAGTAGCGTTGATACAGACTTTGAAAACTTGTCGTTCATGAACGCTATCAACAGTATCATATCAACTAATTGTAAGCAGAGTGTTCAAATACTAACGACTGATAAACCTTTAATCGTGTTACAATTGAGAGAACATGCGATCGGTGGTACACTTAAGATTGAAGAGGATGACACTACTCATGAGATCAACTTGAGTGAGCATATTGCTACTTGTAAATCACTTGATGCATCAATTTCCGATAACCTCGAGATTGAGCATGATATCATCAAGATCACATGTCATGTACCTGATATAGCTACAGACACCAAGTATAACAAGCAATTCACAAAGAAAGTTCAAAAGCCAAAATCAAAAGAAAAATTAAAAGTCACGGATGTGATTGGAGATATATATGTATCTGAGTTGGTCAAATATATACAGGCGATAATCATAGGTGAGGATGTAGTCACTCCAGGAGTTGATGTCAATATATCAGACATGGTAAATGTATTTGAATCCCTGCCTATGCAAGTCAGTAACAAATTAGCAGCCCTTGTTAAACAAACCCGTAAATTTGAAATAGCATGCTTGACTCCAGAATCTCTACCAGAAGGAGTGTCCATTAGTATAGACGCTAGCCTATTCACCACTGAATAGTAACGATCTGACCATAAATAATTATGGTCCATGGAAGATAAACTAGGAGATTTAATTACCGCTCTAACTGAGCTGGTCGAAAAGCTTGATGACAAGCCTACTGGTGAGGTCACATCAAAGGCTAGGTTCAACCCGGATGATATGTTTGCACCTACCGAAGAGCAGGTATCAGCTAAGGAGAACAAGGAGTTAGCTAAAGATATCGCCAAAGAAAACGCGAAAAATAACAAAGAAAAGAAAACATCCCGAAAAATACTCAAAGATGTAATGCCGGTATCAGTGGTTAACTTTGATAGCAAAGCGTTGAAGCAGTTAGGTGAAGTGGTGTCAAATAACATAACTGATAGGGTCACTAAGGACACTGAAGCACCTAAAGACAAAGCTCCTAGTTGGCTCAAGTCACTAAAAATGATAGGATACGGAGCCTTCGCATTGATTATAGGACCGATAATCGCCTTGTTTGCATTCTTTGAGGAGATCGGAAAACAGAAGTGGTTTTTATCTCTGAAGGAATTCCTAAAAAAGAAAGTAGGAGGTCCGTTAGCAAAACTATTTAAACCTATAACATCATTCTTCGATAAGTTCAAAACTCGGATTGGTAATTTATGGAAAAGTGTCAAGAAGTTTTTCAAACCAGTCACGGACACACTTAAAAGTATAGGCACAAAGATCAAGAATATTGGTAAATCTATCAAGTCTTTATTGAGACCTATATTCGGTGGCGCTACAAAGCCCGGGTTGTTCACTCGCTTGAAGGACATAATACTGAAGAATCCTGTGATAAAAGGAATGACAGCATTTTTCAAGGGACTTGGTAGCGTATTAGGTAAAATATTTCTACCCATCACCATCATAATGGGTGTGTTTGACTTTGTGACTGGGTTTATGGATGGTTACGAAAAAGAAGGATCGATCATCGATGGAATAGAAGGTGGAATCACAAAAGTGCTTGATACTTTGATAGCCATGCCGTTGGATATGTTAAAATCAGCGGTTAGTTGGATCCTCGGCAAGTTTGGTTTCACAGAAGCAGAGAAGACACTAGACGCATTCAGTTTTAGCACCTTGTTGAGTGATATGATTGGTGGTCTCTTTAAGACATACAAGGATATATTTGCCAAGATCACTAGTGTACTCACAGGCATATGGGATTCATTTATAGGTATATTCACTTCCACGGGAGAGGCGGATGAAAAGGGAATGGTCGAGAAAGCGCTGGTTTTCGTTTATAAAATATTAACCCTACCGTTAGATCTGATAAAGGATGCAGTAAGTTGGCTTCTGGGTGCATTTGGATTCGAGAATGCAGAGAAATCACTAGATAGTTGGTCTTTCGCCAAGATTTATGAGGATCTGATCGGGGCTATATTCGGATTTATGGAGGGTGCATTCGAATTCGTCAAGTCACTGTTCACAGAGCCAAAAAAGGCGTTTGAGAAGATAGGAAAGTGGTTTGACAAGTTGTTTGCTGACCCAATAGGAACAATCAAAGAGTTATTACCAAAATGGATGACAGACTTTGGAACTTGGGTATGGGACACACTTATAGCACCTGTCGCTAAGTTGTTTACAGCTACAGCTGACAACCCAGTGGCGGCAAAAGCAGCATTCAAAAAACTATTACCAAAATGGATGTCTGGGTTTGGTGATTGGGTATTTGATTCATTAATACTACCAATATCACAATATTTCGACAAACTACTCAACTCTACAAGCGCATCAGAAATACTATCTGCATTGATTCCACAGTGGTTGAAAGATACCGGAAAATGGGTGTATAACAACACAATACAACCACTGATGGATATATTCTCTGACATTACTAAGGACCCAAAAGGATCAAAATCTGCGTTTTTAGAGATGTTACCAGATTGGATGACCGGTATAGGGGGATGGGTATTTGACGAGGTTATAGCCCCAATTGCAAAATGGTTTACAGACTTTGCTGATCCTAGTGTAGGTTTTACGGAACTCCTTCCAGACTGGATGTTAGATGTAGGTAAATGGGTATATAATACGTTGATAAAACCAATTGGAGATTTAATTACATCACTACTCGATATAGACCTGGTTGGCATGTTGAAGAGCAAGGCAAAAGACCTCCTCCCCAAAGCAGGATACGAACTACTCTTTGGTTCTGAAGAAGAAGAGGCATCCGGTAAAGCTGCTGAATCACGTGAAGCTGCAACTAAAGCCACGGCTTCGGTCGCTGGTTTGAGTGAGACTGCTCAAAAGACAATAGCCAAAGCTCGTGCGAATATAGAGGATACAGTTGGTGGAGATAACACAGCTGATCGCACTAACGATCTAATTGATTCCATGAAGAAAGCCATGGTAGATGGAAAAGGTAATGAGTCTGTAACCAAAAAACTATTAATTGAATCCGGGGATTACGACGCATTGCTCAAGACTTCAGGGATGGATGAAAAGGACTTCATAAAGAAGATGGCGAAAGGTTATGAGTATGGGATGGTTTACGACTCAGTTTCGGATGCTGGTGAAGACTTTATTCACAAGGATGGTGGTATGGGTGACATAGCAATGCAAATCGCTAACCAAGAGGGTGAGCATAAAAGGTGGGTAAGTTTAGTCAATACATACGCAAAAGTTCTCAAGGATGAAGGATTAAAGATCGCTGAGTTTCAATACCCATGGGCAACACTAGCTGACAAAGATTCAATAACTAGTGATATACTAGCCGGATACAACCTCATGTATGATGCTCTTGATGTTGAGACAGATGATGGTAGAGCATTCGCACGAGCTTTGGAGAAAGTAGGTATACACAAGGCCATGAGAGCAGCTAAGCCAGTTCAAGTTGAAGCACCAGAAATGAACGATTTTATATGGCGCCCTGGTCAAAAACCAATGACATTTAGCAAGGGTGATATTCTGATAGGATCACATGAAGATAACATATCACCAAGTACACCAGGGAAATCCGATTCCTCTGGTAAGGACATGATCAATAGAATGGATAAAATGGTTGAACTGATGACCGAACACTCAGGTATACATACCAAGGTACTGGAAGTGTTAACAGAGTCTGGTTTGATTGACAAACAAGGTAATACAGTAGTTAACAATGGAGGAAACAGCACTACCGTCAACAACTCAGTTGCCGAGCCAAGTATAATGGACTTTCGCGACCGAGTAGTAGGTCGATTATCAAAGTAACCTGATAAGTATATACACCATGCTACCATCAACTACAGTCATAAATGTCAATTCAGAAGAACGCGACCTAGACTATATTATAGAGAGCCTGACATCAGTCGACATGAGCATAAAGTCATATGAGGTGAAAAAGAAAAAGATCATCACTAGTGATGTGGTAGCCACCCGAAGTTCTTCATCCAAGGACTTTATATACATTCAAGTAGAAACCGGTGAGTCGATCATATTGACTCATGATCATAAGATTTATGTAGATAGTGAATGGCTTCGCGCGGATAAAATAGCCGTAGGTTTGACAGTTCTCAACTCTGAACTCGAACAAACCAAAATAGTGGATATGCACAAAATTCACAACGACATGACTCAAAAAGTATACAACCTAACAATAGAAGACACTCAATGTTTCTTCGCCAACGATATACTCGTTCACAACGACTCTTAATATGGCACCTCCACCTGAAATATTCCCGGGCGGTACAACTGACGGCAACTCGGCATCAAAAGGAACCAGTGAAAATGAAGCTGATGCATTAATGCCGGGTGGTGCTAAATTTTACTGGAAGATGTTACCACCTAAAAAAGGTGGTGGTGGTGGAGCTGTTGGAAAAATGGGTGGATTTGGCCCAGCACCTAGATTATCACCTGCTAGCGAGAGTGTGGATGCAACAGCCGGTGAACACATGAGCCAAACCACCGGCCCGTCAACACATATAAACATCAGAGACACACATCACTGGACTGAATCACCAACAACATCTCGCCGCGAAGTTCCAATGTTACAATTAAAGGAACTCCGTATACTAACAAACCCTATGTTGAATCAAGTTATGAACAATATAGGTATTGCTGTTCAAACTGGTGCTGGGGTGTTTGAGTCAGTAAAGGACACAGGAAAAGAGATTAAAAAACTAATGATGGGAGAAGATGGTAAGATTGCTACTAATTTTAAGGACATCGCTAAAAAGATGGAGAAGTCTGTCGGAGACGGGCTTTCAGCCCTAGCAGATGCCGCTCTAGTCGCCAGTGAATCTGGTTATGCGAACCCTTTAAATCCTTACACTCAACTATACACAACAACACCAACGAAATTTAAGTATACATTTCCATATATGGAAGACACATATATGAACCGATCTGGTGGTTTTGGGGACTCAGGATCAGCCGGTCTCCTAGCTAATGCGTCGTCTATAGCTGCTAACACTATGGCTGATTTCTCTCTCAAAAAGATAGCCGCTCCTGGAAGGATGATTGAAGAACCAAAAGGATTCACTTTCACAGGTAGAGAGAAATCATACACAGTCAAATTCCCACTATTCAATACAAAGGACTTTTCAGAGATAATCAAGAACTGGCAGTTCATATACCTACTAACATATCAGAACACACCAAACAGAATAACCAGGGACTTGATTGACCCACCTTGTATATACGAAGCCAGGATACCTGGTGTGTGGTACAGTAAATATTCAAGTATAACAAACATGCAAGTAGACTTTATTGGAGGCAGAAGAGAGATGTATATGCCTGTACCGTATTTAACTAAGAGTGATGATGGTAGTATTGATGGTAAATCTGAGAGTAACTGGATACAACAAAAACGCAAGATAACAACAGTGATACCGGATGGATACATGGTGTCTATAACAATCACGGAGTTGTTCTCAGAAACTCAAAACTTCATGTATCATATGATCAAAGAGAGCATGAGCGACAAAATAAGAGTAAACGACACAACTGACCCATTCTGAGATGATTGAACCTACAAAATACGATAAATACGAAGTACAATCACTACTAAATTTAGATAGTAAGAGTAATTTCGCAATGGAACGTATATTCAACGTGTACAAACAGCATGGAGCTAAACACTTCTATTATAATATTTTAAACCGGGTTGATTTCCCTGATAACATATCACCAACCACATACACAAAATATCACGTCAAGCCTAATGAACCATGGACGTTGATTTCCTATAAATTTTACGCTAGAATAGATCTATGGTGGATTATAGCAGCATACAATAAGATTGATGATACATTCACGCCACTTTCTCCTGGAACAGCTCTCATGGTACCGACACCAATGATGATTAGAAATATTATCGATGATATAAAAAACAGCGTGTAGCATGAGCAATATATCAACTATTGAAGCATGGGTCAATCAGTTAGGATTAGATCATGATAATAACGCCAAAATAGAGCAGTTTGATGATCGTAGGTTCAAGTTCAGCTTGTATCTATTAAATCAAGATGGACAAGCGATCAAGATTCGCAAAGGATCTATAGATGATCTGTATATAGAGGATAACATACTTGACTGGTTTCATAAAGGAAGTGTGACATTCTTAAATCCTGATGATATTATAGAGAGATCTGAATCGGTTCTGTTATCTGATGCTCCTGATGGTACTCGGATACCTGTCACACCTTACCGTTTCCGGGGTGATTGTAGAGATTTGCTGCTGTTAACATTCGAACCTCACCTGGATGAGGGTAGTATCAATGAGGGTGTGCCAGAGTTTCTCAACAGCATGATCCACACCATGAAGTTTTTGTTCTCAGTATATGCGAGTGAGGATATCACATCAGAGAAAGGAAGAATGTACAAAAAGCAAAAGTTATACTTTCATGATTATCGGTATCAGATGCTCCGAGAGAAAAATCTATACTACAGCACTGCAAAATTCTTACAAATCACAGGTGAGCATAGCATTCCGAAATATCCTGTATCTAGAATGAATAATGATCAAAGAGGCAAACCTACTGGTGAGATAGTACAAGATATCCTCAGAAGCTCTTTGATGAAGACTGACACCAAGGATATGTTCTCATATCACTGGAACGCCGGCGGTCCTAAGTTGCATTATACAAGCCCTAGTAACTTCAAAGCAATTGATGACCTGCAATATATACTGGACCGACACGTCAGTGATGCTAGCTTTGAACATCAGCCATGCTTGTTACGATTACAACGATTCACTGAAAGATGGGAACTGTTACCTATAACAGAGTACTTTGCTAGGAGTAAGAGCGGGATCGGCCCAGGAGAATATCAGTCTGAATTCTTTCTATTGAGTAGCATGTCTGAAGCAACACCAGCTGGTATACCACCAGAAAGAAAAACGTTTGGTAAAGATGTGAAGGATGTGGCGATAAACTATCACTATCCTGATCTATCAGTTGTTGATGATTATATATTCTCCGAGATGAATGGCGTTGATTGTCAGGAGATGCTAAACAGTGTGATAACACACAGGTACACCGAAAAGACAAAGACATTTAATGTTGACCTAGCAGCCGGTAATGTAAAGACACTACAAGAACAATTCCAACGCCTGTATGTCAATCATACGTTTGGAGGAGTAGGAGGACACGGGTTTACTAGCTGGTTATCTGATACTTCACGCTCTCAAAACTTCAATTTCCGAGTCAGTAGTTCATGGACTAATGACCCAGGTTTATCGAATACTGAATCGAGAAATAAGATATTGTTAGCGGCGTTTTTATTAGGCAATACCATACAATTTGACGCACGAGGAGACACTACTCGGCGCGCCGGTGTGTGGATAGCGTTAGACCGGGACAATAATTATATAGAGAATGAATATGATATGAAGATATTAGGACAATACTTCGTGACTCGAGTAACCCACCGGATCGATTCATCCGGTGCTTACACAAACAACATAATGGGAGTCAAGCCCTTCTTTTACAAGGACGTAAACTTCGACACTAACGATCTGTTCATGAAGAACACAAACACACTATAATATGGCGATACAAACACTAGACCCATTCATTATAGATATAAACTTAGTTAGTTCATCTGACCTTCAAAAACGTTTATCCGATTACACAAGTCTGTTGACAGCTTTCCCTAGTGAAACTGCAATGAATAGCTTGTATTGGCATACCGACAGTCACAGTGACCCTATCACAAGTAAAATAGACTTTTTTAAAAAACTGAATGACGGTACAATCAAGTTAAAGGATAATAACGATGGTATAGTCAAAGACAAATCATCACCCGCTGATATTAGAAACAAGAACATACGAGATCAGTTAGGTGACAACTCACACTTGAGCACATCAACTGGTGGTATATATGGTGAACCTGTTATTTCCGGTAATAATGTCGATGTGGTGAATAAAGGGTATGATAAAGAGTGGAAACCACTGTCACCTGATCAGACACACTCAAATGCAAATGCTGAGTGGAGTGTAACGAATACTGTATCTGACAAGAAACAAGAGATCATCGTACCTCCGCTAGAAGATCAATACACTGAAATAGAGCTAGAAGCCGCGTTTGGAATGAAAGACATGAGTGCTTGGTTTATATCATGGTGGATTGAGAAATTCCGTACTGCGCATGAAGTAATAAAGCGTGATCTTCTGGAATTATTAGGTGATGATAATGAGTACTTCGTTGATTTTAGTGAGAGTGTTGGTCAGTTAAAAAACCTAAGCATGTATGAAGACACATCAACACTACCTATATATGATGATAATGTTGAAGCAATCCCAAATCACTCGATACCATCTACTACTTCGAGTATCGCACTGTATTGCGCCAGTGAAGATTCAAAACAACTGATAAATGACCTATCAAAGGAGACAAATAAAGTTTATCGTAAAAATTTAAAACAGATGATCGAGGATCCATCAAGAGACGAGACAATCACATCAATAATGACACCTCTCGATCATAACAAGACCAGCCATGGTCAGGATTTCGTTAGCGATTACCCACACAACACTCGCATGATCATATTCATTGAGACTGTACACAAAGCAATACAGGATCACTTGAAAGGATTGTGGAAGGTACTTGAGTTGATAAGCAACCGTGAAAACATAATGGTTCAAGGCAAACCAGCTCAAATATCACTCAAAGTAGAGGAATACACCCATGCTGTTGATCTTCTCAAGAACAAGATAAAGAAATACTCCGCGACCAAAGGAGAGATAATTGAACCTAAGTTTGGAAGACCAACAAGATTACAACAGACATACACAAATGCTCAAGTGTTAGGTGTACCTGGTGTGATCGAGGAATAATCACACGTCTTCTTCTGAAATCTCGGCTTCTATAACTTTCCCGGAGTTGAGCAACTGCTCAAATATCTCTTCTCGTGTGAATGTCAATTTATCTTGCTTGTGTTCTGCTAAATGAGTCTTAGATTCAATGTCCATTGTCTTGACCTTGATAGTAGTCTCAGATTTCTTTTGTTGTAAGAATATTTTGTTTAGAGTCTCTAAAGCTCCAGTGCTAGCCTTGTACAATTCAGCCAACGAGTGAACATCCTCAGGTTCCGGGGCACTGATAATGTATTGCTTTATGTTGTCTATTGTATCCATACTGTCCTGTATGAGTCTTCCGGAATTATTCAGGATAAACTGCTCCAGATCAACAGGATCCAGGTTAAATTCATTTTTTTCTACCTTTTTCGCAAGCGTGTTCCCCTCACGAAGCTGGTCAACTAGTGTTTTAACCGTGTTTTCTCGATCGCTCTCCTCACTCATATAGGTATTTATACAATAAAGTTGACTTATACAGTGTTAGCCGGTATAATACACATATGGTAACAGTAAACATACAAGGGCATGGATCATTCGCGATTCCAGCGAACAAGTTAAACGAACTATTGACATGGTTGACAAACAACTCAATGCCAGTGGAAGGATCGTCTATCACTCGCCCCGGAGACACACTTTTAAACGGATAACAATAACCTCAATGAGAATAAGACCATTACATGACCCGGTTATCAAAATTAAAAAGACGCACCCGGATGCCAAACTACCCGCTGCTAATAACAAAGAGCCAGGTACAGGTGACTCTGGATTTGACTTGGTATCAGTAGAGAGTAAGGTTATTCCACCAATGGGTAGTCAAGTTGTACCAGTTGGCTTGACAGTCGCTGATATTTCACCCGGATATTGGTTTAGAATCGAACCTAGAAGTGGTTTAGGATTCAAGCATAACATTCAGCCACATCTAGGTGTTATTGATAACGGCTACCGTGGTGACTTAGGTGTGAAGTTGTATAATTTCAGTACTGATAAAGAGTATAGAGTAAAAACCGGTGACAAAATCGCGCAATTGGTAGTATATCCATTGTTACAGCCGATCTTTGAGTTTACTGACGATATAACAGAGACTGCCCGGGGGGATAAAGGATTTGGCAGCAGTGACACAACATCATCCCACGCTCTACCTGATTGTGATCACAGCGTTTATCCTAAACTCGATAAAGGTGACCCTTTCTGGGTATATACCGATTGTCATACTATACTTCAATCAACACAGCAATCAGATAAGGATTATATGATACATAAAATGAAGGAAGCCGGTAAAGATGTTTGATAATCTATGGGTTGAGAAATACAGACCTAGTGATCTAGAGTCTATGGTGTTGAGTGATTCAAACCGTAAGTGTTTCGAAAAGTTCAATAAAGCTCAAGAGATTCCCAATCTACTATTCTCTGGATCAGCCGGTATAGGCAAGACAAGCTTAGCTAAGATTATATGTAATTCAATGCTAGAATGCCAGTACTTGTATATCAATGCTAGTGATGAGAATGGTATAGATATGATTCGTACTAAAGTTACTAACTTCTCTCGTACAAAGAGCTTTGATGGTACAATCAAATGTATTATATTAGATGAGACTGATGGCTTGAGCTTAGACGCTCAACGAGCTTTACGTAACACAATGGAGGACCACGCTGGGTTGACTAGATTTATTCTAACTGCTAATTACAATCACAGAATCATACCACCTCTACAGAGCCGTTGCCAGTCATTCGATCTAACACCGTCACTCTCAGGATGCTCTGATAGAATCAAGCAGATACTTAAACTCGAGAACATCTCGGTACCGGAAAGTGATATCGATCGTCTAGATGAATTTGTTAAAACATGTTATCCTGATCTACGTAAATGTATAAACGAGATCCAGAAGAATTGCATTGACGGTAAAATCGAGTTTGACAATCTAGTCAAGGTTAAAGATAAGTTCGTAGAGAACATATATAAGATCGCCAAGGAAGGACTAGCAATCAAAGCCCGTAAAAAGGTGATAGAGAATGAACATGTGTTCAACGGTGATTATGTAGAGTTGTTACGAGCCTTGTTTAACTGTATACATGAATCCAACACCCCTGATATAAAGAAATCAGAGCACTTGATAGTAGTGGCTGAACATCTGTACAGATCAACATTCGTAGTCGATCCAGAGATCAACTTCTTTAGTTGCTTGTTAGCTCTTACTTAGATTTAGGAGACTTAGACTTCTTCCGCTTCTTCTTAGGAGCGTATCCACTTTCCCATGCTTCGTTAATATCTGGTGTTGATTTGTCATCTCCTACAAATTTACCTTCTTCATCTTTAGCGCGAGTTGGTTTAGTTGTTACTTTTGGGCTCTCCTTCTTGGATACGATCCCTTGTCCTTTAATGTTCATTGCCATAATAAAATTTATCCTAGATATCCAGCGGTGTATGATGTTGCAGCAATCGCCTTAGGTTGCTTGATATCTTTGTCATGTAAACTCCTGTTAAATTTGTCATCCATTCCGGTTTGTTTTAATGGATTGGTCATCCCTGGGTCATTTTCTGTATCAGATGTAATACCGTTTGGGTTATTCTCTGCTTGATCTTCCTCTAGTGATTTAGGTTTAACTGAAATCTTCTCATCTCTCTTCATTGAGTCTGGAATCTCCGGAAGCTTGTCATTAGGTCCGTCAAGTTCGATTATTTGATGAGGTACTGTGATGAACGCACCAGTGTATCGACCAGGAGCTGTCTCTTGTGTCACGTCAATGTAAAATCCATCCACACCAGCAGCAGCATCTACACTAGAGTTGACGGCCGGTCTGACTGTTTTGACTGTACTGACACGTAAAATGAGATCTTGCTCGTCAAACGACTTGAGCATGTCTATCGTCTGAGCAGGAGCCTCCTTGCACCAATCATCCTTTTCCCATCCTTTCTTAAGCTTAATAATATCTCCTGTGAGATATCCGCCACCTTGAAATCTAGAGAAGTTATTTTCAAAAATTACATCAAACTTGCTTTTCATATTAATTATTTATGTTACCCCAACGATTTTCCTAGCGGCTCCAATAACCTCAGTATAAATATCTATGTATGGCCATTAAAGTAAACAGAGTAGCAAGTCGACCAACTCAAACAGAGCGTAAGACAACATTTAGAGATCTGCACCTCGATCTAGTCGAGAGTGACCAACCGTACAATGACTCACTATACGGCAAGTCAACACAAGTTGATCTCAAAACATCCATCGATGAAGGAGCAATCATGAACAGTCTTCGTAACATATTCACTACAAATCCTGGTGACAAGTTACTAGATCCTACATTTGGATTGAGTTTGACGCGTTGGTTGTTTGAACCTCTAGATGAATTCATCGCGCAAGAGATAGGAGAAGCTATACTAGAAGGTATAGAAAAGTTCGAACCACGAGTTAGCGTGAAGAATATCACAGTTAATATGAATACTGAGCACAATCAATACGATTTAAAGTTGGTTCTCACCATCCCCTCATTAAATATTATAGAGAAGTCATATGAAGCAATCCTAAATCAACCCGGATTCGATTTCTTGACAAACTCAACCAGCTAAAATGACCGATAAATTTACAGAATACAGCTTACCAGACAAAGCCTACACATCCTTTGATGCTACAAGTCTCAGAGACTTTATCATCAACCGATTAACAGAGCAAGGCACGTTCACTGACCAGATATACAGAGGCAGTAACATGTCATCATTCATTGATGTAATCGCGTACAGTTTCCACACACTACTATTCTATCTCAACAGAACATCAACAGAAAGTATGTTCACCGAAACAACAATATACGAAAATATCAATCGTATAGTTAAAATGTTGAATTACAATCCTATAGGATACCAGACCAGCAATCTCAGCTTTGATGCTTTCGCTTCAGAAGATCTAGTACCCGGGACGTACACAATACCGAGATACTCGTTTATAAATTCAAACGATACATACTTCTCAACTGATAGCGACATATCCTTCACGAAGAACACATCATCTGATGAAGCTATCTCCGTTATTGGACAGAAGCACCTGTTATATCAGGGTAAATGGGTTGAAGTACCTGGTCAACAATCTACCGGTCAGGATTTCGAGACTGTATTTGTGACCACAACAGAACAAGGTACTAAAGTGGATCACTTCCATGTGCATGTGTATGTCAAAGATTTCGAATCCGGTAAATTTTACCAATACACTGAAACAACTTCACTATATCTTCACGGGCCAACCGAAAGAGTTTTTGAGAAGAGATTTAATGAGAATGAAATATATGAAATAAAGTTTGGAGACAATGTGACAGGATCTCGATTGAACCCCGGTGATGAGGTATGGGTATACTATTTAGAGTCCTTAGGAGAAGGAGGGCAAGTTGGTGCAAACTTTCTAGACGACACGACACTCGCATTATACGGTACCAACACATTTAATACGTTGAAGAACGACATTAAACCTGAGAATATCAAGTACATAACATTTGATAATATAGAAACTCTATCATTCACAAACACTCAACCCAGCACAATACCTCAACAACGTGAGTCTGTAGATGAGATCAAAAGAAAGGCGCCACTGCACCTGTCAAGTCAGGATAGATTAGTGACCCTTCCGGAGTTTAAGACATATGTAGAGAAGAACTATGGTAACATGTTAACATCATCAGATGTTGTAGACAACATGACGTTCATGGACGGTCACATGAAGTACTTGAGTGAAGATGTAGGCATACAATATCCTAACATGGAGAGTAGAGTGATGTACAATCACTTGAACATCGCCACATCAACTCATTTCAACAATATATACATCTATGGTGTACCCAAAATGACCACCAACACATCGAGTACCGTCATGACCAATTTCCTGTCACCAGCTTCTAAAGAACTCATATCAAATGATATAAATAAGAAAAAAATGGTATCTCATGAGGTGATACTGGTTGATCCAGTGTATGTAGCCGTCAACCTGGGTGTCACGACCAGCACGGAGACATTATCTCCTAGTATAACCGATAACACTAGATTGATAGTCAAGAAATCTTCTGTCTCCCTTAGGGACAATGATGCAATCATACAAGAAGTAACGGACACCATCGCAGCATACTTCATGAACACTGACATGAGTTTAGGTCAGTTGATTGATGTGAATACACTAGGGTCATCAATCCTAGAGATCCCAGGAGTTGATTCTATAGAAACATCCAGAACAGACATAGACCTAACAGTACCTGGGTTGAGTCTAAGTGTATGGAACCCGGTATATGATAATGACATAACAATAACAAATCAAAATATCAAACTTCCATACTTTAAGTTCGCGTACCTACACGATGCATTTAATTTGTTCAAGAAAGTCGTTATAGATAGTTAACAATGGCTACTTATGAAGAGTTACAATTCAGTAGTTTTACTGATCTAATAGTACCCTTTACATCTGACAACGGATTAGGTGAAACTTCAACTGGAACAAAACCGTTAACCGGTTATACCCTAGAAGCCACTAAATTTACATTCACACCAATACTGTCTGCGATCGATAGTACTAATATAGGAGCTAGTATAGATAAGCTCATATGGGACATGGGAGATGGTACCTTTGAGACTGGTTATTCAGTATCTAAACAGTACGAATTCCCTGGAGAATACAAAATAACCACCATAATAACAGACCAGAATGGTGTTACTCACAAGAATCGCAGATCACAAACGATAAGGGTATATAATTACGTACCTGACGCGTTAGTGTGGTACACGCCAACTATTGCTTCTGGATTACCTGAGAGATGTTTGTGCGGAGTGCCTAGTGATGACCTAACAATATACAGATACAATAGTTGGCAATCATGGCCTGTAGTCTCCGCGGATGGAGGTTATTATATCAATTTATACTCACAAGCTAGTCACTCACGGCCACTATCACCAGAACAGTATCAAACGTCAGCTGACGCGCACTTGAATCCTACATGGCGTTTCGTTGAATCTAAAGATAGTACAGTACCAATTGAGCGTACTCAAACTACTGACAACACACATGTGTATATCAAGAAAGTTAACAACAACATAATTCATACCACATCAACTGATCCTGATGGTTATTTTGCTGGTACTAGTGGTAGTGCGGTTGTGAATTACATAGATGATAACAGCAACAAGTTAACTAGTGCTAGCCAGGAGAACAAGTCTGGATCCAGCCAATCAACATTCAAGAATGAGAACCTAGGCGAGAAGTACACAGTACCTAACTCTAAGCCTAATAACGAGAATAAAGATATAATATTATTTTGTGGTTTTGATACTAGCAAGTTCCCTGTGACACATTACGATCGAGAGTTAGATTCATATGAACTGTTAAAGAGTGATTATTTTCAGATATACGAAACACAAAAGGTCGGATTGCCCATAACAGTCAAATTTAACTGTCCTACACAACTCAACATATCGAGTAATGGTATACCAAGCTTCAATATACACAACACGAAATACCTAAACTCGCCATTCTCGTTATCGATCAGAACACAAGGTGTTAGTGGTGATATAGTGGTGACAGATGATATAGTACCGTTGAGTAGTCATTGGACTGCTCCTAGTGTTGCGTTCTCAGGAGGTGACATAACAACTGATGTTTTGACAGCACAAGGCTTTGTACAGACATATCTGTCTGGATCTGACTCTACATTCACTAGAGTGGTTGAACCTATATCTTCAGATGAAGATTTCAAGATATGGGACGCTGGGGCAATATACCCTCAGAGTAAGGATTCATTCATAAGGTTGTTACTTACTGAGCGCAGTAGAGATGAGTCTCCTGAACCAACAGGTCGTGTTGTCACTATATTGACATCTCAGCTAGAACCAGTCACAAGAGAGATATTACTCACGACACCAATGAACAGTTATATATATGGTGTAGGTTCTCCTAGATTGTGGACAACAGTTGATGGTAGAGAGTATTACGCATATCTCTCCCCTGCCTCTAGATATGATTCTTCTGTAAGTTTGGATACGAATATAGAGGATTACGATCTCCCGATGAGAACACCTGGTTCGTACAATGCATTCATGAATATCGATGGAGAATGGGATGTCATATCGAATGATAATAAGTATCGATTGTTCGCATCAACATTAATTGACCCTCCGTTGTACTTTAATACTGAGGTGATGTATTATTTTTTAACCAATCCATCGAATGATATATTTCATCAGATCAAACCAGTTTACTATAGAGAATATAGTTACGGTGATGATGGCAATACACAAACTTACACTCAACCGATAACAACACAGTCACCTGGTAATAGTGGCATGTATGGGTTCGCTACTGAACCTACAGGTGAGTGTATCATTGTGGACGGTGACACAGACAAGATCCTCCGGTACAGTCGTCGGTTGAATGCTAGGGCTGAGATTGATATATACTCACTGTTACCAAATGTGAGTGCTAATTTCTATCCAGCTGATAATGATGCATATGGATATAGCCCTAGTAGTGTTAGCTTGGATAAGAACTTAGATTACTGGGTGACTCTTTATGATACTGTGTCGACTATCAAAATATCCGGTCAGACCAACAGCGTAATTGCTTGTGCTGTTCCACCTGAAGTTAACTATTTAGCGAGTATCCGCACTACGACATCCAACAATGACCCGAATATAGCTACATATACTATATCTGCTGTGAACGGTCGCCCGGGTGAAGAGGGTGAGAATATCCTCAACCCAACAACCGTCGAGACGTGTAAGAATAATGATGTTATTGTGACTTACACCAATCCATTATGCAGTTTCATGGCTCGTTTTGATCCAGATGGTAATTTCAAGTATAAGTATGATTTCCCTGGAGAGGATAGATATTTCACCGGTGATATATGTGTTGATGTCAGTGATCATGTGTGGGCTGTAACTGAATCTACTGGTCTAAATTACGACGGTAGTGTTGATATGAGCCCTCCTAAAAGTATAATATATTCATTTGATGAAGAACTGACATTCCGTCTAGCAATAAGCTCTCTATCTGGTACCAGTTATCAAGACATGCAATCACCTTTACCGTATGCTGATGAGACCGTAGAGTATGAAGTGTTGATGGATGAGATATGGGATCCAAGTGGTAGTAATGATTACATACCTAATGGATTGATAATTGAGGATTTCGGTGAAACTACCATAAATCCAAAGCTAACATTATACGAAGGCAATACATATATCTTCAAAAATTTATATTATAACAGAGGTCAACATCCTCACAGGCTCCGGCACATACTCACGTCGGAAGAGAATATACCTCTAAGTTCAGATCCATCCATCTTCACTGGTACCGGTGACATATACACCGACACAGTATCTGGTGACGACACTGACACTTTAACATTATATGTATCGTCTAACACTCCTAATTTGTTGATGATTGACAATAACTATTCTGTTAATAGATTGATTGTTGAGACTATCAAAAAACCAGTCATCAACACAAGACCGACTGATACATTTGATATAATCAACAACGCAACTCATGTGATACCTGATAATAACAACAACATATGGTTCTCATGGGGTCGTAGATTCTGTTCTAGGTATAACGTTATTGATGGTGTTATTGATACTACGATAGCAGTAGGCAGCGCTTATGAAGACACGAGATACCATGAATTGTCCGCACAACTGTATGACCGGAGAGATGACGCTAACAGAAGAAGCGCAATTGAAGGAATATCGTGTGATACTGCAAATAATTTACTAGTAATTAACAACGCTGACAAGAAACTATACTCAATGAATTCAGACACCCCACCAGTGAGTGCCTTCATTGATATCACTAATTCTCAAATACCTTATGAAAACTTCAGCTGGATGACCAGTGTCTCGAGTGATACCAAAGCGACTTCCGGAGATTTTTTACTACCATCATCCTATTTAACAGACGAACAGATAGATGTATTTGTTACAAACAACACAAGCTTGAATGGTACAGACGCTGAAAAGAGACTAGAGGCACAATCTCTATACAATTCATACCTCTCAGGAGGCATGGGTGATGTCAAATTCCGGTTGTCTCATGGCAACCCGGGTGTTAGTGCTGTAGGTCTAGAGCAAGAGATCAGAGCAGGTGGAGACTGGACAGGATGGCGATGGATAAACAAGTATGATACTAGAGTTGTATCTAGTGACGAGACGACTGGATTTATAGCCATAACTGGAGCTAGTGATGAGTTTCAATTGATACCTCAATCAGGTATATATGATATATCCAAGACAAATGAGGATATTGACTTCGCTGGTGTGATCCGAGGTTACATACAACAGCCATCACTCAAGGATAAGAGAATATTTTATGATGAATTTCTCAATACAGTCTTTGGTACTAACGGCAGTTCACCAGTGAGTTTGGGTAAAAGAGTTTACGAGAGAATCGCTAATTACATGGACAATCACAGTGATATTGATGTATGTACTGTAGACGCTCTGCATAATTTAGCATCAATGGTCAATTATAAGTTGTCTGATATAACGACCAACTTACCCACTGAAATATCTAGACTGGTCGATATACTATCAATCAACTTTAGCAAGCTTAGAGGCACCCAGGTGTCATATCAAAACGATTTTGAGAAATACGGTAACTGGAGTCAAGAGACAGTAGGAGTCAATCTAGGATCTGAGTTGTTGTTTATATTTGAATATGATCCAACCGCCGGTTATATGACTGGAGATTATGTGTATTATGAAGGAGAGTATTATGAGAGTAGATCCAGTGTAAGTCCTGGGATCACACCCGTGAATCACTCCCAATCCAATACTTTCTGGAAGCATTGGCCAGACGGATATGTCCGTGCGCGGCATGCTGAGGATTACGATCGAATCTTCCGCGGCAAGTCAAGTGAGTGGCGAAAAGAGCAATATGACAATCAATCGATCATAATCAAACTTGTTCAAAACCTACAGTTGACTGCCGGAAAGAAGATAGTTTTCCGAGAAGAACATACTAACAAGTATACACTGATAACACCTATGATGGTGAACTGGAAGGACAACAGAGTTTTTGATCTACGAACAGAGGATAACCACATAACAGTAACTGACCCGAATCAAAGATGGTTGAATGAATATGTCACAGATCAATCATACCAACATGGTATATTCGACATAGATGATGATGGGTTGGTAACATTAATGGGAACTCCAAGCGCTAACCCTACATTGACATTATTTAGAAACCGTACATATAGGTTTAATATTGATTCTCCTGGTGATCCTATAGAAATAACAACCACTCCTGGTCCATCTGCAACTCGACTGGATGGGTATGTATCTAATCAAGGATCAGAGTACGGTCAAATGGTATTAAAAACTGACGATGATCCTATATTCGGTCCTATCCCTAGTACATTGTATTATCAGAGCGTGAACAATCCAAGCAAGTCCGGAGCGATTGTTGTGAAGTACATCGATGATGTGGATCACTACTCAACTGAATTTGATGGAGTTACATCATATAATATCAACATATCATTGAGCTCACACCAGCAGATTGACCCGCTTGGTTGGGGCTTGAGTTTTCCTGAAGATGGAAATGTATGGCAGTATTACTCGATGTATGAATATATACCAGACGGTAATACGGATGTAGAGTACAAGTCGAGTGTGATAGATTGGAAGGCTAGTAATAACACGTTGGATCACTCATTATCATCGTATAACGAGTGGTCAAAACCTAACGGATTGATGGAGATAATATTGGAACGACAGTTGAGGCAAGGATTGAAGTTATTTGACGGAATGGATAGTATTAATACATGGAACAATTCACTAAGTAATAACGAATGAGTGTTGATATAGATGTGACCAAGGATTACACTCCGATAAATAGTATTGTCGGTAGTGTTAGTGATTACACTAGTAGTGATCTAGATGACAAGTATCAACCTTTAACATATATTGAGTGGCTCTCCAGAATATCCAAACAAACCTCCGGTAGCAATGATCTGACCTTTCATTATAACTCATATCTACGTGAGTGGGCCAGTATCAAGCAGGTTGAGCGTGATACGACTAGTATCATAACAAGTCAGTACCGTACGTTAATCAAGGATATAGCTTTAAATTACACAACTGATGAAGAAAAGCGCTTTCTGGCGAATATCAACTATAAAGACCCGAGACATGTGGAATCAGCACTACCTTTCTTTGCAGCTAAGATAAAACAGATAACATTGTATTATGCAAGAGAGCGTGATATCATCAAACAGCAAAAAGTCAGAAGGTCATCTAGTGGATCAATTGAGGGTATCGAGAGATCTGTAGCCGGTGAGATAACACATCAAATTGTCGCACCAAGTTTACATAATCTCCGATCCGGGAATATTGACGCTGGTACTCATGAATCCGAAGCAATTGATTATAACGTGAAGCTGGTTGAGTTGTATGATCTGTCACAGTCTTACTTTAAGGATGATATTATCCCTATCAGTATCGAGACGTTTGCTGGTATTGATAGTATAATTGCAAACACCCTGGAGGAATGCGCGCCTGTTTTAAAGATATCAGACAGTATCAACATCATACTAACAAACCAATCGACACTACAGGTAGAATCATCAAAAACTCTCGAGAGTTTAAATCACAGTGAATTTTTCAACTACATCAAAACTGAGGACAATTTAAATGATATAAAAATACCTGATTATGTCAACACTATACTAGGAGCTGATGTGATGCAGTTATCCGGTGGTAATGTGACTAAATTATCAGATGTAACAAAACCATGGAGGAACATATACAACAGATATCACCCGGTGATTAATAGCACCCCGGAGAGTAGTGACAGTTACAAGACAATAGAGGAGATTGGTGGTTATAATGTGCCTAGTAAGCAAAAGCTATTAACATTTTACAGCAAGTCACCTCAACCGATATATCTGAGCAATGAATCACCGGAACTATTACCTGACACTAGTAGATTTGGTAATAGTGTGTTCTCAGGAGTGACCGGATTGCCTGTCAGACATGAAGAGGATATAACTTGGCTCAAGGCTGATAATTCTAATGGGCGTTTGTTTGGTGATATTGTTAAATCAAAAAATTTAGCTAAATTTTCCGGATACACATCTACAGATGAAATAACAATAGTACCTCAAGTAGGGCTGAGTAGATCGACTGATGATCTAGATTTCTTCACCGGTCCGCGGAAATCTAAATGGTCACAAAGTGATATATTTCCAGAGGAAGGACCCAATGTATACAATCTAGATAAGCGTATAGACACACTTATAATAGGAGACCGAACACTATACAAATGGAGGACAGATATACATGGTAACGAGTACGCGCTTTACAAAACAATTCAAAAACCCAGGTCACCGCTAGCCTTTGGCCCGGGGGTTGGTGATGATGAGTTTGAAACGGTTGTTGGTTGTCAGTTACTGGATGGTGGTGACACTCTGGCTGAGCGTCCTGATATGTACGCCTCTGGAGTTGAGTATGATATATATGAAGGTGGTCGTGCACCAGGTATTGATAACAAATATGAACAGTCGCGGGTGCCGCGACCTTTTCGAGACCTCCGGAGAAAGTTAGGTGTTGATGAATTTGGTGAGGTTATATATGAAGAACATAATAGTTATTATGTTGGAGTGGATCCGGATCCAAGCCGAGCTTCTAACATAGTTGAGCTGAGACCGATAACATATCATGGATTCAAAGCGACACCAGTATATGATTCTCAAGCATATGGAGGACTATTCACTGATACCGCATGCGGTGTTATAGACCCGTCATCATTCAAGTGTGAGGTGATAGACAGCTATTCATTCAATGATCCATCCGAAGAGATTTTAGACGGATTGTACATATCTAATCACAATCCGTTAACAGGTGACACGCAAGATTCATATGAACAGTATATTAACCCTGGGTTTAGTGAGGAATGGGAGGAGCTAGGTTTCGATGGAAGTTCTAGCGAGAATGAGATAATACATGGATCCAATATCGATGGTAGTTTATTTTCAGATACATTTTGTGAAAACCAAGCTGGTGATTATATCTACGATACCAATCAAGCTCCATACTATGATCAAGATTTAACCGTTTCTCGTACAAAGTACTCCACAGTACCAGACACTGAAATTGACACAACGCCAACCATATATGATCAGAAGACCAACATACCTGGCGAGATGTTTTTCAGAAGCTACAATGGTAGTAAAATTGATCGAATCCAAGTTACTATGAGCAACATCTTGAGAAATTTTGGATTTTTTGACAGTTCTGATCATGATGTTATACTCGATGATATAACAAACAGTAATATTATTGACATGGATGTATTGTATGATAATATACTAATATCCACGCCATCTCATTTATTGATAGAGAAAATAAACTTCGATGACACCACATCAACACTATTACCTAACAACACCACAAATGTTCTGCTGAGAACCAACAATGGAGATGATCTAGAAAAATCACTAGGCTGGTTCTTTAATGAAGATTCTCATCAACTAGTCACTGGTTTCACATCAGTGTCTGGATCAGTTGTATATCCACGTATATACACAGTAGATCTGAAAACACTACAATACCGACAGTCATTTCCTAACAATGACTACCCGGAGTCAATAAATTCATTCTCTCTTACGGATGAGCTGTCCGGATATGTAGTAGAGTCAATTGATGCTCCTATTATCAAGTACAACGACAAGACAGACACATACAATGTGTCTTACAGTAGCATGCTGTCAGGAGTTCACGATGAAATATATGCCGTGTTCACGAACAACTTCAAATACGATAAACTCAACATGAGACTGATCGACGCATGCGTGTATCACGGTGATAATGTAACGAAGTACACTCAACCAGGTGAGGTCTGGGAGGACCCTGTAGTCAGCAGAACGATCCGGCTTGAAGGCGGTGACGAGTTGATACCAACTACTACTGGTGAAGTAAAGACACAAACACTGTCACTATCATCAATGATTGGATACTCACTCTCCGGTTATCAATTAGAGTTAGAAATCAACACTAAATTCATACCAGTCAGCGGCACCGGATTCAATTTAGCTCAAATATTATACGACCCAGCGGATGGTTCAGATATATATGTAAATGACCGTGTCATAGATGACGGCTTAAATGCTCTGACGGTCGATATAACGGAGTTACCAGATCAATCAGATTTTGGAGACCCGAGAGTTCCCGGCTTCAAACACATGTATAGATTTGACAAGCCAACCGAACATACATACAGCTCAACGATAAGTGCGGTGTATAGTGATTTTAGTATGATCGTATACACATTAAATATCGAAACGGTGCCTTATTCGGTACAGTCCGGACTGGGCGGATTGAAGCTCGTTGAATCTAAGTTATATACTGATGTGACAGGAGCTAATAAACAGTTACTAGTGTTAGAGACTCAATCACCACGCTACATATCAAACGTTGTAATCGATAGATAGAACATTGATAAACACAACCTAGGGCATAAATATTGTATAGATGGGCAATCAAAATTCAGGAAAACAATCTACATTCGGTAGAAACTTCATGTCATATGTGGCTTCCCGTATGCCTTATAGTTCCAACTATATAACAGATGGGATCAAGGATTTAAATCCTAAGTACAAGTACTTTCATAACTCCGGAGGAGTCAAGAGAGATGTGGCTCTGTCAAAAGCCAGCATAACACAACAAACAATGACCTGGGACCAGGGTGTTGGTGCAGTTGCTATTGACAAGAATTATCACTCGTATATGTACTCGAACGTTGATCAAGACAAGTACAAGAGATTGATGGACTATCGGATAATGGCTCAGTATGCTGAGGTAGGTGATGCATTAGATGAGATTTGCGATGACTCTATAAATGTTGATGAGAACACCGGCAAGTTGGTTAATGTAGATTTTAGAGATTCAGATTTAACTGAATCGGCTAAAGCAGAACTAACCAAAGAGTTTGACAAGCTGATGAGGTATTTTGACTTTGATAGCAAGGGATGGGAATATTATCGAAGCTTGTTAGTTGATGGAGAGGTGTACTTTGAGCATATCATACATGAAGAGCATGTAGATCAGGGAATCTTAGGTATACTAGTGATACCAACAGAGTTGATAGATCCTATATATGATAACGTACAAAACACACTGATCAAAGGGTACCTATACCGACAACCAATTATTGATCCAAAAACTCAACAGGTTGAGAAGTACGAGTATATACCCTTTGACAAGAATCAATGCACATACGTACACAGTGGTATATGGAACGGTGACAAGACTTTAAGGTTGCCATTCGTTGAGAATTGCAGAAGAGCTTACAGGCAGTTGACAATGGTAGAAGACAGTATCGTTATATATAGATTGGTCCGAGCACCAGAGAAATTAGTGTTCAATGTCGACGTAGGTAACATGCCTCCACCGAAAGCTGAAGCATATCTCAAAAAACTGATGCACAACTACTGGAACCGAAAGACATTTGATGCAGCTCAAGACGGTCAAGTGAATTCATTCAATCCCCAAAGCATGCTGGACAGCTTTTGGTTTGCCAAACGAACCGGCAACACTGGAACAGAGGTGTCACAATTAGCAGGTGGAGCAAATCTTGGTGAATTGACTGACTTGATGTATTTTGTCAAGAAACTATACAAAGCTCTCAAAGTCCCTGGTAGTCGTCTAGAAGCGGAAGCTAGCTACAGTGACGGTACAGAGATTTTACGCGAAGAATTAAAATTCGCTAAATTTATCATGAGACAGCATCAGAGATTTGCTGAAGCTCTTAAGAATACATTCATAACACAACTAAAGATGAAAAAGTTGTGGAAAGAGTATGACCTCAAAGAAGATAATATTCATGTCGAGTTCAATCCACCAAATAGCTTTCATGCCATGCGTGAGCAGCAGATTTTTGAGATCAAGAGTGGTAATTTCTCTACAATGTCTGGTAATGACATGATATCCAATACATACTGTCAGAAGAAATATCTAGACTGGACAGACAAAGATGTTATCGCGAATCGTGCGTTCCTCAAGAAAGACAAGGAATTAATGTGGGAGTTAACACAAATTGAGAGCCAAGGACCCAACTGGAGAGATGCTATGGAAGGTGCTGAAGGTGCTGAAGGTGAAGGAGACATGGGGATGGGAGGCGACATGGGAGGAGCATTGCCACCAGCTGGTGATGTAGGTGCTCCACCTGATTTCGGTGGAATGCCTGATGACATGGGTGATGCAGGAGCAGAAGCCCCACCAGTTGAAGAACCTCCAGTGGTATAAAACAGTAGGAACGGCACGTCTGAGCAATAAATACTTAAGACATGTCACATCAATATCAGCCAACAGCATACTACGATTGGGTTAATAGAACCCATGGAGTTCATTTAGTTACCGGAAACTATCAACTTGTACCATACGATTACTATGCCGGAGATGAGTTACACATACAAAACGTTGTGTTTCGTAATTCAGAGTATGTAACATATGACAACACACATGTAAGGTTTTTAAACAAGTCTGATATACATGTATATGACACAAGTAGCTTGGTAATACATGATAGTGGTACCCTAACAATGCATACTAGTTCCGCGCCAGGTGCGAGAACATTTATCGTTGATGAGATTGGTAGAGTTGGTATCGGAATGAATCATATAGGTGTACACTCTAATCATCCAGAGTCTCCTAGTTTTGATCTAGACGTTCGTGGTCAAGTAGGTATCGAGGACTATATCTATCATAATGACGACACAGACACGTACATGTTATTTGGTACTGACACCAAAGCACATCACGTGAATGCTGATGGATCGATCACACCACCGATAACCCCGCCAAATCAGGATTATGACGAGGTTAACTTCCGAGTAGGTGGTGTTGACATGCTACAGATGAAAGAGGATGACACACAAGACGTGTTTGTGGTTAACAAGAATCAAGCTGATGTTGACACAATAATCAGGACATCCACAAACACTCAGGCAGTGGTAGTGAGTGGTGACGGTAGTGAGGTGGTCATTAATGGTGATGGTAATAGTGACACTGACTTTAGAGTAGAGGGTGACACCACACCTCATATGTTATATGTAGATACTAGTGAGGATCATGTTACTATCAACGGAGCAGCTAATGATGATACCGATCTATTTACTGTCACTGGTAATGATAACGCCAGTCTGTCTGGTGCAAGTTTACTGAGTGTCAGTCCGACCGCAGTAGTGATCAATGAGGATAGCAATTTGATAGACACTAGAATTGAATCTAACACAAACACCACTTCAATACTAGTTAAAGGAGATGGAACAGAAGTTGTTGTTAATGATGACGGAAATGGTGATACTGATTTTCGAATCGAGTCTGACAAGAGTGAAAAGATGTTGTTTGTTGACACGAGTACTGATATGATCACATTGAGTGGTCCAGGTGATGGAGACGACACAGCTATATTTGATATACAGGGTAACGATGATGATGATTTGACAGGCGCTAGTTTGTTTTATGTTGACCCGACAGAGACAGTTCTTAATAGAGATGCAAATGATCACAACTTCAGAGTAGTAGCACAAAATTTAGATCCACAGCAGGATACGACTGACACAGGTACTGATGGCAATGTACAGAATCACACTGCGGCGTTAGCATCACACGCTTTGTTTGTTGACGCTACTAATGGAAGAGTGGGTATAGGACACGACAACCCAGCCACCACGCTTCACGTTGCAGGAAGTGCACACATTGAAGGTGATTTGTGGGTCAAGGGTGTGACCAATCAAATTGACACGCTCATTCATGCCACTAGTGCAATGGACATAACCAACATTGGAACCGGTCCAGCCTTAACAGTAACTCAATCAGGTGCACAACCAGTGGCGGTGTTCTGGGACAGAGATAATAATGATGTACTACAAGCCAGCTTGTATTTAGATGATAAAACCAAGATGGGTGTAGGAACAAGCAGTCCTGAGTATGCTGTTCATATTTCAGATACTGAGGAGAGCCAAGCCGGTTCTGATCTGGTCACCATGATGGTTGATCATAATTATAACCCTGGTGGAATAGGTATCAACTCAACAAATAAAAATCATCAAAACCATGTACGATTTTTGAGTGGTGGTGATGTGAAATGGCAGATGAGACAACCATTACATTACACTACTGATCCTGACAGCCTTCGATTCACTCATCAATCTAGACCCTTCGATGTGATCACCATGATACCAACCGGTGATGTAGGCATAGGAGTTCATCGTGGATCGGGTAATTACAATTCCGCACCACAGTATAGATTGCAAATAGCTGGTGATACAAACGGATCACAAGACATTGTACAAATCACCACAAATGATACCGTTATGGCAATAGGTCAAGAACAAGGATTAACGTTTGGCCAAGTAGATGTATCGTTTGGTAAGATCGCTGGATTTTATCAAGGCTCCGATGAGTATGGACTTAAATTATATTCATGTTCGGAGACGCAAAGAGCTAGTGAAACTAGAGGTAATTTTCGATACAATGATCTAGCAGGAATCACATTACTAGGAGACAATAAAACAGGTATCAACATCGAAGCACCTACAGCTCAGCTGCATGTGTATCGAGGTGATCAACACGAGACACAATCCGGATTGACTGTGCATAGAGGTGACGCGAGCTTTGATGAACGACTAACTGCTCCTATTTTAAATCTATTCAATGGTACAGCAGGATCAACAGAAGTGTTCAGAGTGCAAGGAGATGGAAAGACTGGAATTGGTACAGAAAATCCAGACACAGCTCTACATGTACAAAGAAAGTTCAACACTGGAACCACTGTTGAGACTCGAACTGCATTGAAACCAATGCTAACACTAGCAACTACAAGAGGGACCGGTCATCAGCCGTATGCTGGTTTTGGTCCTTCCATCGACTTTAAAAGTGTTAACTATGATATATCCACCCCCTCTCCCATCGCTAGAATAGCTGCAAGTATCACTAACGCCTCAAGCACGCACACCGGTGGTAGTTTGAGATTTTTCACCACACCTTTAGACACAGCAACCAGTAACGACGATCTAGTCGAAAATATGGTCATCAAGCCTAGCGGCAATATAGGAATGGGAACAATCGCACCTGATGACTATAATGATGAGGCAGACAATCTAGTTATTGAGTCAACCGGTCATACAGGATTAACTATCGCATCATTATCAGCTGGAGATGATCACTATAGAGGTAACATATATTTTGCGGATGCCTTTACGCTTGATGGCGAGTATAGTGGTGCTATAACATACGACCATGCGGACGATAACATGTCATTTCGAACCAGTTCATATGAGCGTATGTGGATTGCCAGCAACGGCAATGTAGGAGTTGGATTAGACACACCAGCATGTAGTCTAGATGTCAATAGCACCATCCGCGCAATAAGTGGAAACCAAGTAGCTCCGACCACCGGTGTTGGTCTTGAGCTGTTTGCTACTGCATCAAAAGGGTATATGTTTAATTACGATAGAGACAATTCCCACTATCTCGATCTACAACTAGGTACATGTCTTTTCTTACCGGAACAAAACACCTCAGCCAAAGCTGGCAATGTGGGTATTGGCTCATCTACACCTCACACTAAACTTTATGTAGAATCAACTGACGGTCTGCGTATACCAGTTGGAACAACATCTCAACGACCAACTAGTGGAGCATTCGACATAACCGGTGATTCTGAAACTGCAAATTTTGCACCAATGCACGGCACCATCAGATACAACACCACACAGAGTACATTTGAAGGATTCGGTCCCGGTAACCAATGGGGAAGTTTAGGTGGTGTGATTGATGTTGACAGAGACACATACTGGACTGCTATCAATGATCTGGACAATCTGCATGATTTAGGTGGAACGAAATACGGTACTGATGAATTTGATGTACCAACTAAAAATACTAACTACCCAGGTGATGTTGATTACTTGAGAGCATTCACACAAGGCTTCAAAAGATTTGCTATTACAAATACCGGTGAAACCAATTGGTATTTCAAAAACGGTGGCACTGGAGCAATTACAAGCCCGTACACGTATGACACATCATTGACAGTCAATCCTCACTCCTCCGGTGTGGAGATTATCACTCCTGTTTTACAAAAGAATCTCGAGATCAAAACAGCCAATGTCCCTGACGAGAGTGATGCACAAGCTGGTGATATACACATCAAAACAGGATTAGCTAACAACAGAGGAAGCAATCCTGGTGGAGCTGGGGGTGTTGGTGGAGATTTATACTTGAGGGCTGGAGATGGTGCTAATGCAACTATCGGTCAGAACGGCGGTCGAGGAGGTAATATAACATTGACTTCCGGAACCAAGGGGGATGGAGACATCGCGGGAGGTGGATTGGATGGTGCCAACGGTGTGATCACACTTGAATCTTCTTCGGCGGTTGAAGTCACCCAAGCCGGATTGACGGTCACCGGAGCACACTCAAATATTAACAGAACCGGGACACATCTCGGATATTCTAACAATCATGCTTACATGGAGATGAAAGGAGTAGATGGATCATTTATAGATTTTGGCCCCGGAGCACCTAACCCAGGCACCACTACTTGGGGAGATCACATCTGCCGGATCATACAGGAGGGTAATGAGTTCAGTTTAATCAACAACGTGAGTGATGTCCGTTTGCAATCAGCCACTGGAACCACAGTCACTGGAGGAGGATTGACTGTGACTGGTATCAACAGTAAAAAAGGCAAAGTTTACGGAGCTCACTTGGGTCTAGATACTGCCGGCTCCGGTCAAAATGCTTACATGGAGCTCAAAGGCCAATCCGGCGCTTACATTGATTTTGGTCACACCATAAGCACCGCCGGCGAAACTGCCGGGGAAGGAAGTGATTTTGGCGCGCGGATAATATACAGTAGTCATGCAACTTCGGCGCTGGATAGGTATTTGCAAATTGCTTATAACTCTGGTCAAAATGATGATGGGTTACGTGTGCTGGCCAATAATAAAATTGAAATAGCAAGTGATGGCTTCAAAACCGGCGGAGCGGCTCCTAGAATCAGCTTGATCAATGTAGATCGAACCGGTGTTGGAGGCACCGCTATAACCAGAAATGCCGCGCCGTTATGGGCTATCGACAACACCGGTGACACATTCCGAATTTTCCGCGAGCCGAACACTGCGACGGCCGGAGTATCATATGTTGAAGTATCGGCAACCCAAACTTTGGTTAAAAACAGCTTGAATGCGACCGGTGGTTTAGACGTTGTGGGTGGCACAACCATAACCGGTGATTTGAGCTGTACTTCGGTCATCAGAAGTAATTCAGATATACGAGCTGATGGTGATATTATCGCATTTTATTCATCAGATAGAAATCTCAAAGACAATCTGACTCCTATCTCTGACCCAATAATCAAATTGTCACAAATAAATGGATACGAGTTTGATTGGAATGACTCACAATCCAGATACACCGGACATGATGTGGGTGTTGTCGCGCAAGAGATTGAGCAAGTGTTACCTGAGCTAGTCACCACACGAGATGATGGATACAAAGCGGTCAAATACGAAAAATTGACAGCGCTATTGATAGAAGTCACAAAATCACAACAAGCACAAATTGACGAGCTTAAACGCCAAGTAGAACAATTGAGTAAATAGTTGTAACTACAGAGCACCCTGTATAAATAATATATATGGGATGTGACGAGATAAAACCACCTGAAGTGCCAGAGCTTGACGTTAGCAAGCTCAAAGGTAACCTCCCAGCTGGCAAAAGTCTAGATGATTTGAAAGCTCCAGTGAGCAAATCTACATTGTCAGACTCTCTCAAAGGAGCCGGTGGATTGATCACATCAAACGCCAAGAAATTAGGAGACAGCTTTTCTCCAGATGCTATCGCTGGTAAAATTGGAGATGCAATTGAAGGTATTGCTGGATCTATAACCAGCAGAGTTGATTCAGCAGTGAGTGGATTGTCGAATCTTAAAGACAGGATCACTGGATTTGATCCATTAGCAAAAGCCAAGAGTTTTGTGCCTAACAGTCCTGAAGACACACTCAACAACGTGAAAGGTAAATACAACGGACCTTTCGCAGCAGAAGCCGCACGCGCGGCTGCACTTGAGAAGGATTGTGGTAAACAATTTGCTGGCAAAGCTAGTGCTGTCGGTGTGAAGATGGATGACAAGATAAAGAGTAAGACAGAGGCTCTTACCCCCAAGGAGAGAGTGGCTGCGTTAAAGGATCCAGAGGTTGCCAAGGTGCAGAAGGAAAAGATAATAGCTGAAGTCAAAGAAGAGACCAAACAAGAGACTGTCAAGACATCTGTCACAATAAACAAGGAAGTCAGAACAGTACAAACAGTGACTCAAGCAGACAGTGTGACCACTGTGAGTAAAAAGGTAGAGAGATGCCCGGTATCAGAGAAATGGCATTATCTAGAATACATGATATTTCTGCATGGAATCATGCTTAGTAACCTTCGGGATATTCAAGCCGAGACTAACGCGATACTCAACCACATAGCATATCCCAAAAGATTCCCTAACCCACCAACAATTTCAGCGCAAAGGATTCTAGGTGACACAGTCCGTGTCATGGCGTATCGCAAGCTGATGACGATGACAATAGATCTATGGAAGAATAATGGATGTGGTGACATCTCTAGCGATGAACCAGCGAGCAGAGATGTCTTGGTTGGTGATTCATATCGTACTATTCTCCGGAATAAACATCCTAATACATTTGGAGGTAGGTCAAGGGTATGGTCATACGATAATGCAATCCGAACAACCGGAACGGAGCGAATGGAGCAATTCTTCCGGATATGGAATGATGAGTTCGAAATACCGGAAGATATAAACTTGAACGGCGGGTTACCCAAGATCAAAGGATACGAGAACGTGCAACACGGCACCGGAACAGATGACATTGGAGTGTTTAGTAATTTCTCAACTTCTAGACTTGCTTGGTGGTGGAAAATATTTACACCGGTGTTCTCTGAATTATGCAAGAAAAACGCTTTAATAAACAAAGAGTCCGGATGGGGAAAGGATTATGCCAAGGTCGCGCAAGTTGAGTGGGAACCCGATAATACAATCTTCGTACCGGTTCCTAACTTCAGCTCAAACATGAACAAGTCATATTTCCCTCATGAATTCATGTTAAGGGCTATAATTAACTATGAAGACCCGGTAACTATAGAAAGTTTAGATTATGTAGGGAGAAATGGTGATTTTGATCCTATGTTGATGGCAGCTTTTAATCTTTGATATGAATGAATACACAGGAATGTACTTGGGTATAGTTATCCAGAACAACGACCCAGATTTTAGAGGTCGTGTAAAAGTGTATGTACCACACATACAAGCTAATGTTTATCAGGACTGGTTTTCAGAACTGTCTGACAAAAGTTTCAGATTTTTAGGACAAAATATACAGAGTGATCTAGAGAAAATCTTACCAGAACTTAAGACTGTGTTACCATGGGCTGAGAACAGCATGCCATTGATAGGAGCGTCTGGTAGTGGTAAGTATAATGCTCATCAGCAAATTGGTACGATAAGTGACAGCAACCGAAATGAGACTATACAGCCTCACAAACATCAGACAGATGTAGAAAAGAAGTACAAGCTCAATGATGAGCATATAGGTGAGAGTCCCGGCAAGGTGTATGAGTCTCATCCTACATGGACCAAGGATGCATTCACTAACACAGAAAATCCTGATGATATTGATGCTGGTCTGTTCTCTGAGCTAGAACCTGGTGACAGAGCCAACGGTGTGAATCGTCCTAACAAATATGCACACAACTACAGACCTAACACGTACAGTAATCTAGCCAAAGGTAGCTTCAGCATACCTAATGTAGGTAGCCATGTGTGGGTGTTCTTTCAGGATGGTGATCACATGCAACCAGTTGTGTTTGGTGTGATGCATGGTGAGGAGGATTGGAAGGGTATATATGACTGTAATGATGAACATGGATCTGATTACCCAGGTACATATGAGAACATAAGCAACAAGGAAGAGAAGATGTTCGACAACAACACTGAGACGTATCGTAACAAATACGTGATAAATCAGAAAGGCGGAGCATTAGAGTTTGTCAACACAGACAACAAGGAAGTGTTAAAAATGACTCACTTCAGTGGATCGTTTATTGAGTTCAACAACCATACCAACATAGAATTCGCGACTCGTAACAGTCAGCGATTGATTCAAGAAGATTATTATGACACAGTCAAAGGTTTTCGTAACATATACACTGAACGGGATTTAGATTATATAGTCAGAGGAGACAGTTACAAGAAAATAGGATATCAGAATTATAATTATCACTTACAATGGAGAGATGAGATGAGATCTCTAGCTGAAGTGAAGGCATTGTTCGAGATACAAAGAATAAACGGCCCTAGTTGGTCTAATGGTGTGTTAGAATCAACCCAAACAGGTACATTCTTGCCTTGTCCTGTGTGTAATGATGATGACCGTATAAAGTACTGGAGCTTACGTAATCAATTTCGATATACAGGATTGACTGACACCAGCTGGGGTGGTGGTAATGGTGCATCATCGGCTGCTACAGGTAACAACCAGCAAGGATTTTTCAATCCAATTGGTCGTAGTGATCTAGGTGTACCGTCATCTCCTAATGCTATACAATACAAATTCAAGAATGAAGGATATCAAAGCTCTCAATCTCACGGTGGTGGGCAGGGTAAAATATTTGGTGAGACATGCCCGGTTTGTAATGGTAGTGGTCTTAGTCCTAGCACAATGGAAGGTACATGGAAGGTTGAGGAGAAAAAAAGTGATAAGAATTTTGAAAAGTTACTCAAAATCACAACTGAAAAACTAGCTCCAATTGAAAGCATGTTAGGATTAGGAGGTTGTGAGATTATAAATGTAGCTAAACACAAGATAGAAAATATAGGAATGGTGATGAATGACTTTCCTAGTATCAGAACTGATCCTGTGGGTAAGATGTATCGTGACAGCATGATCATTCACAAAGAAGGCGTGTTGGTCAGTCAAAAACCATCTCCTTTGATAGAACCAGTACATGTGGATGATCTGCCTGGTGGTAGTTATTCTCTCAATGTTACCAACAGATGGAATGTTCATGTTGGTGCCGGTGGTATAGCTATCAAGACTTTAGGCAGAGTTGAGATCGGAGGTACTCAAATTAACGTAGCAGGAGATCAAGTCAATATAGGCAGTCAGAATGAAGTCAATATAGATGGTGGCAAGAGACTCAACATAGTGAGTGACATCATATCGATAAGACAACGCGACAGAGGTCAGGTGATGGTTGATAGTAACTTAGGAGTGAGCCAGAATGTCATAGTGGGAGGAGGTCTTCACGTTGAAGGAGAGCTAACTTGTCAACATATAACAGCTCCTGTGGAGATACATGAAACTGAACTGGTTAAATTGTACAGTAAATTGCTCAAAAATTTAACATTTAAGTGTAATCTCAGAGGTGGGTCACATGTTGATGCTGCAGATGCTAGTGACAACCATGCTAGTTGGTCCGGTGCAACATTAACGTTAATTACTGACAGTAATGTTGATCATGTTGTCGCCAAAGATCACAGTCATTTATTCAAGAATGCAGCTATGCATTTAATGGATACTAATGATAGTGTTCGTGACATAGGAAAAGCAAACAATGATAAGACTCCTCCTGGTCGTAATGACTCTGCTGATGTTGAGATAGTCCCAGCAACTGATAAGGTTTAACACAGACTAACAATCGTCAGTGTGAGTAACCTCGAAGTAACACTTGAGTATATTTAATGCTCTCTTCATCTCTAACAGATCGTCATACACCTCTTGCTCCTTGTATTTAAAGGCAGAGAACTCCAACTTGCTCACTTGTATCTCGAGAGATTTGATCAGTATATCTTCATGGCGATGGAGCTCACTCAGCAAATCATGCCTTATTGCACTAATTACCCGTTGGTCCTTCTTCTTCATTGCATATGTATATAGATCTACCTTTGATAGTCATTTGAGGTGGCTTGATAGTTGTCTCTTGAATAGCTTCAATCTGCCGGCATTCCCATTTGTTTGAGTACGGGTTCCATACATCTATTGTTACTAATGTCAAGCACGGTGCATTGACTTTACCTGTCTTGAATGCATGGTACAAATCATCTAATGCCTCTCCGGCAGTGAATGTATTAAAAAATCTCTCTCCTTTTGTGGTCCACTTCCCAGGTCTATATATCAGACGATATATGTCTGGTCGTGGTTCACGTTCTATCTTTCTACTCATTGTTCATATTAGCATTAGAGTTGTCACCAGTATTGTAATTAGGTCTATACAACGGGTTTGTGTTTCCCGGAGTGTATGGTAATCCTGGAAGAAAGACTCGATTCAACATGTCGATTTCAACGCGTTGCATTTGAATCGCTTCATCCTGAACGTCGATCACCTCTCTCAACTCTTGAACATGATTGACATAATACACTGCTGCCCATATCATGATAGCTACTATGAAAAGAAGATTGATGAGTACGATTGGCTCTCCTTTACTTGATTTCATATAACTATTTAGGTGCCAAGTTAATATTATCACTGATATAACTAACAGCTTCATCATAATCATCAGTAATTTTAAATAGATTCACATCTTCTGGTGAGATTGTACCGTATTCGATCATAGTATCAAAGTTAACTACTCTGTTCCAGAAATCACTATTGAACAACACAATAGGTACCGCGGGCATTTTCTGAGTTTGTATCAAAGTTAAAATCTCAAACATCTCATCCAACGTGCCAACACCACCAGGCATTATAACATACGCTTTGGTCAGATAAACACACCAGTATTTCCTTGTAAAGAAGTAATGAAACTCAAAATCTAAATCACTGCTGACATACTCGTTGTTTCTTTGCTCGAATGGCAGACTTATGCCCATGCCTATGCTCTTGGCTCCTCCCTCTCTCGCTCCTCTGTTAACTGCCTCCATGATGCCAGGTCCACCACCAGAGCTAATACCAACGTCTCCTGTTGCTCCTTCAACCTCTCCTAACATCCTCGCTAGATTCCTTGCATCTATATAATTCTGGTCATCTTCTTTTGGTCTGGCACTTCCAAAAAATGTTATCATGTGATCAACACCTAACCTCTTCAATCGAATACCAGGCTCAATCATCTCACACTGTATACGAAGACTTCTAGCTTCCCGGCTGTTGAGAAAGGTGTTGTTATTGTATGCTTTTGTGGCTCGGAGCTTTCTGCGTTGCTTTGGATTGTACTTCATATAACAATTATAAAGACAATCTGTGTGAAGTGCAACTACTCTACATCGATATCACCAGTGAAGCTGCTAAGATCATAGAATATTGTGTCCTCTTTTATCACTTCATGTAGACTCTCAGCACTGTCCATCACACTTTTTCTAGTGAATCCGTAAAACGTAATATCATACAACACATGAGCCAGCATCTCAGTTAGCTCCACACTGGTCATGTCTACAACTGGCAGGTCTATCAACTCATTCCAATCTACAAAACTAGTGCTCCACTTGTCATCACCATTGCCTATGTACACATCTGTGAATTCTTCTCCATCTTGTACATTGCCTTCTACAACTATAGAATGACCTTCAAGCTCGTCACCACCTGACAATTCTAGAAGTTCTCTCAATGCATTGGTGTACTTGTGAAACACATCATCTATTGGTCGTTCCTTCCACCTGGGATCAAATGTGTGTATGTAACCTATGGTGTGTGTGGACTTGCCGCGATCCATTACAAAGTGGATCAACTCTCTTAGAGTCATTCTACTTTATTAATAACCTAGATCCTGTTCAGGACTTGGCTGGTACTCATCGATAGCTGGTTCGTTGCTACTCTTATGAAAAGCGTTACGTAAATTTTTAGTTAATGCCTCGTATGCTTCTGCATTAGCTCCTCCGAATAAATCTTCCATTGCAAGTTTGATACCATCCTTGATGTTCCATACATCAGCTGTCTCAGCTTCATCCAATGGACCGTTCCCAGTATTCTCGATATCATTTAACATGTGATTAGCAATAGCAGATACTGCTGTTTCAATTGCACCTCTGTAATCTCCACCTTCAGCCATCTCAATAGCACTGAAAACATCATCCTCAGGCATTGCTGCTTCCTCAACTACATCTTCTCCATCGTCACCCTTCTTTTTGTCAGCTTCCTCTTTGTCAGCAGCTTCATTCTCTTCGTCAGTCCTAGCTGCACGTAAATTACCAGAGCTTGTTTCTTCAACAGTCTCTTTGTCCTCTTCTTTGTCTTTAGCGGCCTTCTTCATGGACTCCTTTTTGTCTCCATCTTTGTCAATGTCAGCGAAGTCCGGTTTTGTACTCTCTAAATAGGATTCCCATAAAAGTAATGCGTCTTTGTCTTTCATATTATTATTTATCAGTCTAAATGAATTAATATAGTATTCCCGTTAGTTTATTTGCTCCAGTCAATATAACCAGCACGGTCCAAACTAGTGAGGAATTGTATCATCTCCTTGATTGTCTTCTCCATCATATCAGACAACTCACTTAGATTCTTATCTAAAACACCTGCGCGTTCCATTGCATCCTCTATTTCCATTCCCTTGAAAATACCTTTTACATGAGCTCTCTTGACGTGATCCTCAATACTAGCATTTTGTGCATCCTCTGACGCCATCTTTATCATATCTCGGAAACCATTAAATTGTGACAACGATCTTTTGTATTGATCTATCAACTCCAGATACTCATCATGAGTCATACCAAAATCAGATCCAGTGAAAATTATACTACCACCACTAGGAAGCATGTCCTTCTTTCCGGTTCTGATGTTCTTCTTACCCCAATTGATTCCCCTGCCCTTGTCTTCAATCGATTGAGCCATCTGAAGATCAGCGTCTCTGTCCATCGCACTAGAAGCGTGAGCAGCATTACCACCTAACAATCCGGTGCTTCCTAGAGCTAGAGCTCCTAAAGCCTTAGCTCTATCCCACTTTCCTTCTGATATCATCTCTCTAGCATCTTCAGAAGTGTACCCTTCTGTTAATAGATGTTGATACGCTTGATATCGTAAGTAAATTTCATCAAGTTTCATATACAGTATTTATAGCCTTAAATGAACTTATAAAGAATATTTAACTGATTTGTTCCCAGGTACTTACAGAAATATGCACAAAACTCAGCTGTCTCTCTAGGTAACCAACCGGCATTGTTGATATATTTACCAACTTCATTGTACTGAGCATTCTGCCACATCTCTGTGAGCTTTAAATATTGCTCTCTCAATTGATTATATCCATAACAGGTGTGCCCTCATGAGCCACCTTGAAGGGTCTGCCACTAGGTGAGTAATGAATGTCCAGAGTAGACATACCCATCAAGTGTGCTATTGTGGCATTCAGGTCTTCTGGTTTGGTTGGATGCTCGGCAACTCGTTTGCCTAACTCATCACTACTACCATACAATGTACCTCCTTTGATACCAGCTCCAGCGAACATGGCACTGAATGCATTAGGCCAATGGTCTCTACCGTCTCTGGGATTGATATCCGGAGTGCGACCAAATTCAGAAGTCATCACCACGAGCGTGGTGCTCAGTAACCCTCTTCTGTCCAGGTCTCTGAGCAACGCGCCAACGGCATTGTCAACATCCAGGCAATTGTCCGCGACTCTTTCAAAATTATCATCATGTGTGTCCCAACCTCCTCTGGTCACCTCCACATAACGCACACCATGCTCGATCAATCGTCTGGCTAGCAGGCAACCTTGACCAAAATTACTATCACCATACAACTCGTGCATGATCTCTGGCTCAGATTCTATATCAAACGCTAGCAAATCGGTGCTTCTCATCAACTTGACCGCATCTTTGTATAGATCAGTGTATGCTCTCACTTTCTTTTGCGGGTAACTCTCCGTGAAAGTCTTGTTCATTGCAGATGACATCATGAGCCGGCGATCGAATCGACTGGTACCTAAGTATTCAGCCAGCTTGCTGTTGGCTAGACCAGCTTTTGGATTGCCAATTGGTACTGGCCCGTGTTTGGCTTCTAGATAACCAGCATGCCCAGGACCTCCTCCGATCTTCACGTGGTTGGGAATTGTTGTGTTTTTACTACCTTTTAATTTACTCACCCAGCTGCCGAATGTGGGGTGAGAGATTGTGCCTCTCTTTTGATAACTGGTGTGCATCAAGTAACTGGCTTGTTCATGTGCACCTTGACTTGATTTGACAGATCTGATCAGTGCTGCGTTATGCATTTGTGATGCTATGTTCGGTAAGTACTCAGACAGTTGTATATCATCCGCGCTTGATTGTATTGGTTGTAC
>ERZ807291.1299-NODE-1299-length-41070-cov-6.348677_pt1 | contig 41070 bp, 32 predicted proteins | sample MGYA00521257_ERZ807291 | MGnify/ENA primary metagenome ERZ807291 (study PRJEB31413, sample SAMN03169783) | marine metagenome | biome: Marine; feature: Water; material: Subsurface seawater | place: North Sea | collected 2011-04-28 | depth 1 m m ...
ATAACGGCATTTTGTGATATTTTTTTAAAAAACAAGTTTAAAAACTGGCAGTTAACCCAATTCCAGTCCCAACGCTAAACTTTTCAAACTCATAAAGGGCTTTATGAGTGCCATCAGATGTGCGTTTGGAATAATCACTAAAAACTGATAGTTCAAGTGCTTCGTTGATAGGGTAGTCAAGATGTATACTCACATGGTGCAAAATGTCTTCTCTATCAAAATTGAAGCCATTGTCGTACTTTCTGTAAGAAGCGGAATAAGAAGGTCTAATTGTGAAATTATCAAATGAATAGATAATTGAATAACTAGCTGTCAAATCAATGTGATCAAGTTCATCGTCAGTATGATCTGTTCCCGTCTTGTCAGCATCCTCGATAGTACCATAGTGAGCACCAAAAGAAGCATCTATTACACTTAACGCTTGTTCGTTTAGAGCATACGCTTTAGTTGCACCAACGCTTGGATAGAACTCCATGTACTCTTCCGTATCTGATTCAGTACTTCTATCGTTAGCGTACATGATTCCTCCTCTGAAAGACCATCCGCTTTCATGTTGCATCAGAAACAAAACATACGCAGTTGTAGTGTTGAAGTTAAGAGTACTAAGGTCTTTAACTACATCATTATCATTTTTGTAGGTAAAATCAGTCATAGACCATGCACCACCTATGAATGGAGTTACTACTGATGTATCCAAATCGTAAACACCGAGTTTTGCTCTACCATGGAATTTGTTTTCCCAAACAGCGTCCGCTTGTTGGTCAAGGACTCCAGGTGCACCGAGAGGATTTTCTTTGTAGGAGTAAAGAGAATCGTAGCCGAATAACCCTGAAAACCCTGAACTATTTAGTTTCAATGGTCTTTGAGCTCCAGTATCCGAAGAGACTGTATCCGATGAATTTGTTGAACTGGACTGTCCTGCAGCTTCGGCTGTTGGTGAGGGTAAACTTCTTGTTGTTGAGTCAACTCGTTCATTAACCTGATTGTAGGCTGTAGAAACTGCTAGAAGGGAAGATGCGAATAAAATATGAGATTTCATTGTTTTAGTAATTTAAAAAAAGGAACTGGAATTATTGAGATCTGACTTTGATGTACGGAGTCCCGTTAGGTAAGAGACTTTTTGAGTTTATGTGACCATCAACACCTTGAAAGAGATCCCTTGTTAAATTATCGTTACTAATTCCAATGTGTTTAACTTGATAGAAGTTAACAGCACCTGGTGCAATGTCGGTAATTGTCGATTGAATGTTAAGTGCACCGTTTTGACTTCTAAGCATAACATCTGCTGTTGCTGGAAAAACAGTGTTCTTTAAGTGTATTGTTCGGGATTCCATGTAGATATCATCCACTCGTCCGCTAAAAGCCAAGTTATTGATGTCGAGCAATTCGTTAGCATAAAGATAAACATTATCTGGATCTGATGTTGAACTGTTGGCTGTACCTACAGAAAATGTAGCGTTTGATATATTCATTGTTCCAAGAGAGCCAGCAGCGAGATTACCACCAGTTGTGATATTAGTGTTTACAAGATGCATGCTGTCAGCTCCGGTATCACCGGAACCAATACCTAAATTCGACCCGGTGTACTCGATATCAGTTCCATCGATCATAACATCGTCAGCCGCTCCAAGTACTAATGCGTGGTCTTCTGCATTGTTGCTATTCACAAATTTTATATCTCCAGCTGCTTTTAGATCTTTGGCGGCACCGATTACTAGTACCTTTCTTTCAGCTGAGGATGTTGCCTTAGTTAGCTTGTCACCAACATTAACTTCACTAGGAGTTGTTCCCCCACTTGCACCGAGAGTAATGGTAGAGGCTCCAGCCAATTGTACATTTCCTAGAGGAACATCTAATACACTTGATCCAGTGTTTTCATCTGCAAATGTTCTTTCACCTGTTAAAGTAGATAAAAATGACAAATAATCATTTGTAGAATTTTTTGCCAATGAAGAGAGGGTTGCTTCACTGGAGTAACCACTGTAATCAGTTCCTAAAACAGCAGCAGCAAGGTCTTCCCCATTAGCTCCTAATGCACCATATGCAGATAGCAATCTAGCAAAAGCCAAATTGTATCCTGATGTTAGAGAGGATACGGAGAGAGTAGAAGGTATATCAGATGTAATCGCCTTGTCTGTTAAAAGAGTTGTAGCTAGACCCAACGCCGTTGAGAATTGAGCAGTTTTGTCGTAAGAAGAACCGTATCTGGAAAGAGCGAGTGATTCCGCATCTTTAATGAGTAAACTTGGATCAGCATATTTGTCAGCATGAGCCGCTTTTGCTGCTGCTAATACATCATCAATTGATTTTCCTGCGTTAGCGGGATCTCGTAAGAATTCTGCATATTTATGGGCATCATCGGCAGAATGTCCTTTAATCATAAGGTCACCATGGGAAGCAAAGTCAGCGTCGGGGTGTAAGGCTGCATCTTTATAAACATTATGTAGTGCATCAAGACCTTCACCACTGTGAACCAATTTTTTAATATCTTCAACACTGAATCCATGTTTGTGAATTGCAATATGTAAAACTCTCAGTTTAGAGTTTCCTTCGGCAGCTTTCGGTGCACCTTTCGCGGGAGCAGCAGCTGAACCAGTTGCAGAAGCGGCAGCAGCGTCATCCTGTGAATACGAAAATTGTGCAGAAACGATTAGGGATATGGTTGTAAGTATTTTAAGTGCTATTCTCATAAGATTGTGATTTTGATCAGTTACAAAATGCAATTTAATAAAAAATTCATTTGCTACAAGCTTTTTCCAAAACAAATTGTGATTAATGAATTTTCTGCAAAAAAATTAGTGTTGGTGCCGAGGGCGAGATTTGAACTCGCACATCTTTGCAGATACTAGAACCTGAATCTAGCGCGTCTACCAATTCCGCCACCCCGGCATATTTTTTGTAATAATCAGAGAATTTAGAGTATTTAGTCGAGTCTCAATTTATAGGAAAGGTATGGGGATATATTTTTCACGGTTTCCACTAGGTAATTTTCTTAGGTAAATGTCGTCTTCGGGATTTTCTTCATCATCAAGCATGTCAACTGGGTCAAAAATATGAGAAATTCTTCGTGTCGTGCTGTTTAAAATGTTTGTTACTTGTGTTTTCTTAGAGATGGCAATGGTGTAAGTTTCCATAGGATATCTCATTTGTTCGTATCTTTTAAATAACTTACCTACAGCAGCACCGTTTTCGTTAGAGCGATTAGTAATACAGAGTGCATCCGAAAAGTGGGCGGTTGCATCGATCCAAGTTTGAATAGGATTTGAAACTACATGTAGTAGGTTTGCATCGATAAAAGTAATCACTCTGATTAACTGATAATTTTCTTCTGATGTAAGTTCTGAAAGAAGAGACTCAAATTGATTACTCAAGTCATTATAAGGTGAAAAAAATAGCAGTAGATCACCGTCTGTATTGTCATTGGTAGAAAATGATTTCAAATGATTTTCTACGCTTTCATAAAAAGCGACATTTTGTAGACTTTCTTTTCGTTCTGCTTCTTTTTTTAAATATTCTGGAAGCAAGAAAAAACATGGATTACCAGATGACTCATGGAGAGCATCATAAAAAAAATTGAAAGCACCGGAGTCTGGTGTTTCGATAATGACATATATTTTCGTCATAAAACCTATTTTATATCTAACTGGAATGATTCGCATTGGGCATGATGCCTCATGCGATGATCGATAAGAACCAGGGCAGTCATTGCCTCGACAATTGGGACGGCTCGTGGCAATACACAGGGATCATGTCTGCCTCGTCCCATTAATTCAGTATTTTCTCCTTTTTCATCCACCGTTTTTTGGACCTGTAGAACTGTTGCGGTAGGCTTAAATGCGATTCGAAAATAAAGTTCTTCGCCGTTAGAAATTCCACCTTGAACTCCTCCCGACCGGTTTGACTGAGTTCGGACTCTTCCATCTCGTTCTTCAAATGGATCATTATGCTCGGAGCCTTTTAATTTTGTTCCTTGAAATCCGCTACCTACTTCAAATCCTTTGGTTGCAGGTAAAGACATCATAGCTTTTGCTAAATCGGCCTCTAAGCGGTCGAAGACAGGTGCTCCCCAACCAACAGGTATTCCATTGACTCGGCATAATATTGTACCTCCCACCGAGTCTCCTTCTTTTTTGGCTTCTAGGATACGAGTTTCTATTTTTTGAGCAGTTTCAGGGTGAGGACATCGTGTGGGAGAAGATTCAATGGATTCTAGAGTAGGGATACTTTCGATTGAAGGGCAGGAAATATCATGTATACGATCGACATAGGTTGTAATTTGAACTTGGTCAAATGTTAGGATTTTTTGGGCAATCGCCCCTGCTGCAACTCTGGCAATAGTTTCACGTGCAGAAGAGCGGCCACCTCCTTCATGATTTCTGATTCCAAATTTGTTCTGATATGTAAAATCAGCATGTGATGGACGAAATTTCGTTTTCATCTCATCATAAGCCTGTGGTCGAGCGTCTTTGTTTCTTACGAGCAATGCAATCGGGGTGCCTATGGTCTTTCCCTCAAAGGTACCTGACAGTATTTCGACTTGGTCGGCTTCGTCGCGAGGAGTAGTTAGTTTACTTTGACCCGGTCTCCTTCGGTCGAGGAAAGGTTGAATATCAGTTTCGCTTAGTTCGAGTCGTGGAGGGCAACCATCAATAACAACCCCGATACCACCACCGTGGCTTTCTCCCCATGAGGATATACGAAACAATGAACCAAATGAATTTCCCATCATTTAATTATTCTGGAATTGTGGGAATATGGCAAAATCAAAGTCTAAAAATTCGGATTCTACTTTTTTTGATGGAAAGAGTTTGCCACAAAATTGTAAATTTTGTTTTATAGAGGCTAGGTCGGGTCCCATGCGACGAGTCTCGAACGAACCCCGTCAGGTCCGGAAGGAAGCAGCGGTAGTTAGGAGAAACGTGTGCTGTGGGGTGCCTGACCTTTTTTGTGGACTGAATCAAAATCTAAAAATCTCTCTTTCTCTTGCCTGAACGAAAATAATCGAACAAATATGATTACATGTCTGATTCTTCTTATCAAGTAATTGCCCGTCGGTGGCGGCCACAACAATTCTCGGAATTGGTCGGACAGGATCATGTTGTGCAGACTTTGGGGAATGCGATTGAATTAGGTAGAATTGCTCATGCTTATCTTTTTGTGGGACCTCGGGGAACAGGAAAAACAACTTCAGCCAGATTATTTGCAAAATCTTTGAATTGGGAGGATGGCCCTTCTTTGGATGTCCCAAAAGATTCAGAGTTAGGGCAAGCTATCATGGAAGGGAGGTGCTTGGATGTAATTGAGATTGACGGTGCTTCAAACAACTCCGTTGATCAGGTAAGAGATTTGAGGGATGAATGTCAGTATGCACCTGCACAATGTAGATTTAAGATTTATGTCATTGATGAAGTGCACATGCTTAGTCAGGCGGCTTTTAATGCTCTGTTGAAGACATTGGAGGAACCGCCCCCTCATGTGAAGTTTGTATTTGCAACAACAGAATCACACAAAGTTCTCCCAACTATTGTATCTCGTTGCCAACGCTTTGAATTTCGCTCTATACCCTCAAACTTAATAGCTCAAAAATTACAGGAGATTTGTACTAAGGAAGAAATTGAAGTCGAAGAACCTGCCTTGGATGCAATCTCAAGAATGGCTATGGGAGGTATGCGTGATGCTCAAAGTATTCTCGATCAAATGATTTCTTTTTGTGGGAATTCAATTACTCAGCAAAATGTACTTGAAGTCTATGGTCTTGTTTCTAGCGATCGGATTAGATCTCTATCGGATGCAATTCTTAACTCAGATTACAGCTATATTTTAAAGGAAACGGATTTATTTTCTTCAGAAGGTTTGGATTTCTATCGTGCCTTGCAGGATTTGGGAGATTATTTTAGGCACAAACTTGTAGAGGATCTAAAAGATCCTCAATCCCAAAGCTACCCCGAACAGGTTGTTCGCATATTAGACGCTTTGAGGGAAGGGGATGAATTGGTTCGTCTGGGTCTTTCAGAAAAGACGAATTTCGAAGTAACTTTATTCAGAGCGATTGAATCCGGCAAGTCGAGATCAATTGATCAAGTAATCAGAAAAATCACAAAAATTATACCTGAAGAGGAGTTGAAAAAAAAAACTCCAAATAAAGAGCTAAAGAAAAGTTCAACTTCAACCTCCGCCGAACCATTCGATAATCATGTTGAATTAGATTCCGACAGGAATACAATACCTTCTGAATCCGAAGATACTAAACCGGATAAGAGAGTCGAAGATTCCAGTGTTATTGACTCGAGTGGTTCAACTGAATTTGAAGAACCTGAAAAAAATAAATCAGTCAATAAGGATAATCGTCAAATTCAGGACGAAGCTATAATCAGCGATAGGGTAAAGGAATTGCCAGAACCTTTGCGTAAATCTTTAGTCGATGATTACAAGGTGAATTTTGTTTCAATTGAGAAAATTGATCCCGAGCAGCTTATTTAGTTATCGATTACCCAACCAACCTCGTCAGCCATAACCCATCCTTTTTTCCTCGCATCGGGCGTACGCACTAGCAACCATTTTCCTGAATTTTGTCCAGTATGGGCATTTATTCTCCCAATTGAAGATTCTTCGATCAAAAGAGACTGTCCTTCTTTTACCTTAGTGTTTGCATTACTACTAGCAGCAGCGAACCTTCTTAATTGAATAGTATTGCTAGCATTTGTTTCAATGCTCAATTTTGGTTTTATGGCGATGACCTCAAGCTCTGTAAGGCGTTTGTTTTTTCCTGAGGTGTTAATCAAGAACGCTAATATTAAGTTACCTACTATCCAGCCCCCAAGAAAGAAGAAGGTATGTTTTTTTAAATTTCTAATAAAAAATAAATAGGTGATGATGAGCAGACCTATCCAAAAGAAAGTAGCTAGTATTATCTTCCATGAATTGTTTGTTTCGCCGGTAAGGTACCCAATGTCAGGTGCTTTTAAGGGTGGGAGCTCAGCAACCTTTCTCACATATGCCAAGCTGGAAAGTATATCTCGGTTATTCTCATCTAAAACTAGGGCTTTTCGGTAATTTAAAATAGAGCGGCCATAATCCCCCGATTTGTAATATAAATTTGCTAAGTTTCCTAGCATTTTGATGGAAACTGCTTCTTGCGACGCTTTTTCATAAAGAGTAATTGCTTGAGCAATTTCATCTGTTGCTTCCATTCGCACAGCGTCATAAAAAAGTTGTTCTTTCGATTCGGAACAAATCAATGAAACCGGGTATAGAAATAAAGCGAATTTTAGGAAAAGAATCTTCATTTCACTTTTTTAAGCAGTTGAGAAACTTCAATTTTAAGATTCTTAAAGTCTAAGTTCTCGGTTGTTTCCCGTGCGAATTCTGTATCATCGCCTAATCGAAGTACATCTTCAATTTTTTCGGTCACTTGATGATCAAAGTCGCGGGTTTTAATAAATCCTATTATTTCATCACTTGAAAAAGCAAATGCGTTTAAACTTTTATCAATCTCATTAATCTGCATTCTTAGTAGATCCTTAAAAGATCGAAAGAATTGAGCTGCCTCACGATGATCTGCACTTTCAGAAAGCTTTCTGATTAAATTGGTTTTTTTAATCCGAAGTTCTTCTTTGAAACGATTTCTTTTTCTCAGCCCTCGAAAAGTTAACGCAAAGACTCCTGAGAGTGGGATCATTTGAATAAGCCAAAACCATAAGTTATTCTCAACATAGGTTTTTGCGAGAGAGCTCTTCCATTCTCCAGGATCACTGGCTGTTTGAAATAAATCAGAGAATATAATGGAGGGTGTTGAAACTTTATTTTCGACCGCAGAATTAATAATTGCTGGAGCTTCCCATGTTTCTCCAGGGGCTACATTGAGAGATAATATTTGATTCTTAATAGTAAAATATTTCTCTTTGTTTGGATCAAAAAAAGAGAAATTTATGGGTGGAATTTTTAAAATCCCCGACTTGAGTGGCGTTATGACAAATTCGAAGTTCTGCTTTCCTTCGAATTTGGTTTCTTGATCTCCTTCGAACAAAAAGGCCGGTGGACCTATCTTAAAGTCTTCGTTTGAAAGGATTTCAGGGGCCGGAATTGCCGCAAAATTACCTTGTCCTTGTATGGTGAAATTTAGGCGAACTGGATCACCTACTTCCACTAGTTCCGTGTCGATATCTGCATTTGCAGAAAAGTTACCAATTGCTCCGGAATAGTCTACTGGTCTATTTGCAAGCGGAAGAGACCTTACTTCAATGGTTTGTGTCGGTAATTTTACAGTTAATGATTCTTCTCTTCCAAATCCAAAGAATGGATCATTGAAAAAGGGGCTCGCAAAAGGAGAATTTCTGCGAGAATTTACCCGGACGCCCAGATTTAATTCATAGCTAATTTCTTTGGTCCCTGCCATGGCTGCGGTCAGACTAATAGGCCATATAAATGTGGAGTATATTTTTCCATATTTAGATATATTCCTTTTCTCTTCTGCCCATTTCCCCAACTGATTACTGGAAAATGAATCACCAATTTTCGTTGGTACACTTTCGATCCGATTGACTGGCAAACGGTCCCATATAAATAATGTCAGTGGCGATAAGATCGTTTCACCTTCGTAAAAATATGGTTTGGGTAGCTTAAGTTCTAAAAATGCGGCTTGCCTTAAATCATCCTGAGCTTGTTTTTCTTTTTGGCTAGGTGCTAATACTTGTAGGGTTGCAGGTGGCACAGATAAATTTTTACCTTCTACGGAAAGGTTCCACGGTGGTACTGTGAATGTGCCTACTTTATCCGCTTGTACCTGAAAGGTGAGTTCGACCCTTACAGAGGGAACCCCGTTTATAAAGTTTGCGGATCGGAGTGATTGAGGATTATTTGATATTCTCAACCCGGGAACTTGTGGTAATACACCTTGGGGGTTTTGTTGGGTGCCATGAATGACTACTTTGTAACTTGAGCGACTTGAACTTGAAATAGAGGCAGGGCTGAAATTTGATTCCACTCGAAAATTTTGACCGCACAAACTTGAATGCAAGAAAGCAGCTAAGTAACAAATAAAAACAACAAATGTACTTTTTCTACAATAGGTCATTGCGAACGGTTAATAGTCTCTCCCTGAAGTTGAAGTTCCAATTAAATTCTTGGGCTTCCCATCTAGGTTTTGGCTTTTGGACTCCATTTCTTGTAGCAGTCTCTCATACAACGCATTGACTTGTTCAGCGGTAGTGCTTTCTCTCTGTTCTGTATTTTCTTTCGAAGGTTCTGTTTCATCTGAACCTTCCTGGGGTTGAGAAGGTTGGCTTTGATTATTTTCGGAGGGTTGTTGTTGATCTTCAGATGAATTATCTTGGATACCAAAAACTAAGGGGTTTGACGGTGATTCGTAGTCTACCCAAGTTAAGTAAGCCTTTTTTTCTTCGATTGGAAAAGTTACATTTGCATCAGGGTTGTTTGGCAAAATACAGAGTGAATACTGTCCTGGTGGTGCTGGGAATGCAAATGATCCGTTTGAATCAGGAGAGAAGGATGTTTCGTTTTCATCCAATTGAAAGTTTCCGTCTTGGTCCAGAAAAAGTTTTGTTTGAGAAAAGCCAGTTTCATCGAGACCTCTTTGTGCATTTCCATCTACATCTCCCCAAATTTCACCTCGAATTACTGGAGCAGATCGATAAGGTAATAAAACGGTAGTAATTCCTGGTGCAGAAATGCTGGTATTTAAGTTTTTTACATTTGAAATATTCATAGGAGGGGGAGGTGCAGGAAATAGAGGAACAAGAAAATTAAGGGATGTCCCATTACTCTCTTTCAACTCAGAGTCTATGGAAATAGAAACTGGATAATTTCCAGAAATCCATTCAAAAGCAAATTGGCCTTTCGGGTCAGTTTCGAGGAAAGGTTCAGTTGATCTATTGTGTTCTCCGTTATTATCTTTGTCCCAAAAAACCATACCAGGCAGTTTGGCCTCGTTTTCTTGAGGAGATCCGTCACCGTTAACATCGCGCCAGATCACTCCTCTGATAACACACACAAGTGAATTAATTCTTTCTTCAATCTGCTTTTTAAGAGATGCAAGGTTCGAGGATGCCTTCAAGTTGCCGTCTAATTGGAATGCAGACTCGTAATAATCGATTGCTTTTACCCAGGTCTTTCTTGCTTCAGCAACATTTTGTTGATCGAGCCATTCATTGGTCTGTTTGTAAAATAAGTTTCCTAACTCATTTAGACCTTTTGATTGAAGATCGGGTGAGTCAATCGACTGATCAATCGCTTCTTGAAGTCTTTCTTTTGCGGAAATGAAGTTACCAGACTTGGAGTGTGCCAACCCTGCGTTAAGCAGCAATTTAGCCATAATTTTTGGTTCAGTATCAACTGACGCGTTTAATTCAGCCTCATAGAACTTAGCGGCTATGCTCCACTCACCCTTAGATGCAGATTCTTCAGCTCTTCTTATATTATCCTGCTTAAGGCATCCGCCAAGTATGCAAAGGGCGACTGCCAGGCATAAACTTGCACTTTTTTTTATGGTGGCTTTTGCCGTTGGGGTTAGTTTTTCAAAAAGTAGGAATATAATCGCTAATAAAAGAAATGGTTGAAATCTTTCGGTCGGAATTTCCGATGAATATTGTTCTCTCATTTTTTGTTCACCGATAGATTTAAGTTTTTGAAAAACATGAGCTAAACCCTGTCCAGTTGACCCTAAACGATTGTATTCTCCATTTGTTTCAACCGCAATGGATCGGAGGGAAGACTCATCCATCTGGGTAATAATCGTTTTGCCTTGGGGATCGAGTAGAAAGTTTCGCGGAGTACTGCCAATAGGATCCATTGGTATTCTTACACCTTCTTCAGAACCTATACCGATTGTAAATATTTTGACCCCATCAGCTTTCGCCTCTTTGGCTCTTTTAAGCCCCCCGCCTTCAAGGTCTTCTCCGTCTGAGATAAGAATTAAAAACTTGTCCCTGTCATCTTGAGAAAAAGAACGAAAAGCTTCTTCGATTGGCATAGCAAGATTGGTCCCAGGTGATTTAATCGTACCTATTTCAACATGCTTAAGGGTGTTTAAAAATGCCTGATGATCCAATGTTAGAGGGCATTGAAGAAAAGCATTGCCTGCAAATGCGATCAAACCGACTCGATCGCCTTTTAAATTTCCAATTAAGTTAGTAATGCTAAGCTTAACTCTTTCTAGCCTGTTAGGCTTAACATCCCTAGCTAGCATACTTTTTGAAACATCGAGGGCAATTATCAAATCAATACCCGTAGGGTTAGCTGTTCTTATAGTTGACCCCCACTGGGGTCTAGCGAGTGATAATGTTAGGAGCAAGCTTGCGAATAGAAAGATCCCAAATTTCAATAGGCTTCTTTTCTTAGAATAATTTGGAGCAAGTCTAGGGAGTAATTTAGTAGAAGTTAACTTGAGGATTTTATTTTGTTTAAGCTTTTCACTCCAAAAGAATATACAACACAAGAATAGTATCGATATTAGTCCTGCAATTAAGAATATATGACTGCTGAATAGGGTCATGGAATTCGAAGGAAAAGCGTACGGTCTAAAATAAAGCCAACAAAAATAAAAAGAGAGCCAATCCCTAGGGGCCATTGATAAAGATCTTCAAATAGTGCATTTACTTCAAGTTGAACATCCGTTTTTTCGAGTTTATTAATTTCTTCATAAATGGAACTTAAAGTTTCTTTGTCTTTAGCTTCAAATGATTTGGCACTTGTGACTTCTGAAATGCTTTTTAGTATTTCCTTATCAACTGGATAGTTTGCGACATCGATGACAGGCTTTCCATTGGCATACCTCACTAGACCTCTGGCATTTGGATCATACAAGTAAGTGCGTGTTCTACTATTAGTACCGATCGCTATCGTATATATCTTGATATTATCTTTTTTCGCTCCTTCAGCGTAGATTAGAGGGCTGTGCTCCGGTTGAGGTTCGTCTTTACCATCGGTTAATAAGATCAATATCTTACTTTTTGAATCGAGAGTTCTCAGTCGGTTAATACCTTCGGCCAAGGCAGATCCAATATTTGTTCCAGTCTGTTCAGTAAGTCCTACCTCAAGCCGCTTGAGGTTGCTTGCGAGGTATTCTTTATCCAAGGTTAACGCACTAACCAAATAAGAATTGACGGCAAATGCTACTAATCCAATCCGATCAAACTTTCTTTTTTCAACGAATTCTTCAATGACATCCTTTACCACATCGAGTCTCGTACTGGGTTCTTCAGGGGAAGGGCTCATGTCTAACGCAAGCATAGATGCTGACAAATCAACTGCTAAAACAATGTCCACGCCGCTTGAAATAATGCTTTGAGAACTTCTGTCTAGTTGTGGGCGAGCAAGGGAAACGATTGCAAATACCAGTCCTGAGTGAAAAGCTAATTGTGGAAGCCAGTAAAACTTAACTTTCCATGGCACATTTATCGTGTGAAATTTTTCAATACTTGAATATCTAATGGTTGGTTTTTTGCGTAGTCTTCGATTAGTTATCCAAGCTACGATTGGAATCAGTAAAAGTAAGATCAACCAATAAGGTTGATCAAAAGATACTTTCTCTAGAGAGAATTCTTCCATTATGCTCTCTTCACTGGTGCTGAATTTTTGTGCTGTATTGAGTTTTCTTGTTCAGTAATTCTAGCATGGGTGTCTTTAACAAAATGCAGAGCTGAATCAAGTAACAGGTTTAATTCAATTATGCTGGCAGTTTCCTTCGAATATTTCACTCGGTCTCCCTGGTCCACAAATTCGCATAATAAATCTTCGTATGTATTCTTGAAAAATGGATTGGATGCAATTTCTATTATAAATTCCTCTCCTGTGAGTTCCATTGCTGGCAATTGAAATCTTTTTTGCACATATATTCTCAGGATTTCAGAAAGCCTGAATACAAACGGTTTAGGAGACATGTTTAATTTATTTTCCTGGAGATATTCAATGGCACTTATGGCTTCTTCAAAAGGGTCAACTTGGACGATATCCTCCTCATGGTTATTTTTTTTGGATTTGTTGCGAGTGGTAATGATCAAAGCACATATAGTTACCAATAAAGCTAGTAGTATTAATATCCAGTGATAGTTTTCTGCCCAAATCTGCCAAAGACTCTTGTAGACTGACACAGGTGAGTCGCTTTTGATATTTGGATCAAGAAGGAAAGGCTTGTTAGTAACTTTTAAAAGATATTTCATCGAGTACCCCTTCGGGACTTTCGTAGTTGAAAGAATTCCCTCAAAGACTTGTCAAAATCTGTATTTGTAGAAAATTTAAAGATATCGATTCCTCTTCTTGCTAGCTTTTTAGACAAATCGGTTGCTTGTTTCTCTGTTACCTCAGCAAATTCATTTTGAAAGTTATCATTAGAAAGATCGACCATAACTCTTTCTCCTGTTTCAGCATCCTCAAAAGTCGTTAAGCCAATTTTAGGTAGAGAGATTTCTCGTGGGTCATGGATTTGAGCGCAAATTAAATCATGCTTTTTTCGGGTGGTGGAAATTTCTTTGTAAAATTGCACTTCCAACTCATCTTCCTCTTCGGTGGAGAATTCTGGCATAATGAAATCGGATAGAAAAAAGACCACCGATCTTCTCCTCATTACCTTATTTATAAACCTTAAGCCTTCGTTGAGGTTTGTTTTTTTTGTATGGTTTTCGTGAAACAGGATTTCGCGAAGGATACGGAGCACATTTTTTTGCCCATTGGATGGTGGTAAGAAGATTTCGACCTCTTCTGCAAAAAGTAATAAACCAACCTTATCTCCATTACGGCTTGCTGAAATGGCAAGCAATGCACTCAATTCTGCAAGCCTTTCTCTTTTAGTACGAGATTCAGACCCAAATATCGTACTATCGCTAATATCTATAGCTAATAAAATGGTTAATTCTCTTTCCTCTCGGTATTGTTTAATGAAAGGGGTGCCCATTTTGGCAGTAACATTCCAGTCAATCGACCGAACTTCGTCACCTGGCTGGTATTCACGAACTTCTTCAAAGTCAATACCCTGACCTTTGAATGCACTTTGGTATGATCCTGCTAAGACTTCAGAAACTAAACGGTTAGATTTAATTTCAATTTGTCTTACCTTGCGAAGGATTTCCCGCGTGAACTCTTGATCTAGTTCATTCATTTAAAAGAGAATATTTGAAACATTAACCCTAGGGTACTGGTATTGTCTCAAATATTTTCTTAATGATATCATCACTCGACACATTTTCAGCTTCAGCCTCATAGCTTACCATAACTCGGTGACGAAGGACATCTAATCCCACATCCTTAATATCTTGAGGGGTAACAAAACTCCTGCCATTCATGAAAGCAACTGCTTTGGAAGCCAAGGCCAAGCTAATTGTAGCCCGTGGTGAAGCACCAAATCGGATAAAGGCACTTAGTTCTGATGCACCATAACTGTCAGGATTCCGAGTAGCTAAAACAACATCGACTAAATATCCTTTTAGTTTTTCATCGAGATAAATACCATCTACTAATTTTCGCGATTTAAAAATGGTCTCTGCGTCAACTACTGGATTTACTTCATGGGAAACTGTCACATTGGCATTAGAATCTAAGATTTTTAGTTCTTCGTCCCTGCTTGGATAATCTACAACTAACTTTAGCATAAACCTGTCCATCTGGGCTTCTGGTAGAGGGTATGTACCTTCCTGGTCAATTGGGTTTTCGGTGGCGAGAACAAGGAACGGCTTTGGTAATGGATAGGTTTCGTCTCCAATAGTAACTTGCCTTTCTTGCATACCTTCAAGTAAAGCACTTTGAACTTTTGCTGGGGCTCGGTTGATTTCGTCGGCTAAGAGGAGATTAGTAAAAATGGGACCCTTCTTAGTTGTGAATTCACCCTTATTGGGGCTGTAGATTAGGGTGCCCAGCACATCCGCAGGTAATAGATCCGGAGTGAATTGAATCCTCTTAAAGTCTGCACGGAGACATTGGGATAATGTTTTTACGGCAAGAGTTTTAGCTAAACCAGGAACTCCCTCAAGCAAAACATGCCCATTGGCGAGAAGACCAACGATTAGACGGTCAATCAGATATTTCTGACCTACTATAACACGGCCTATCTCTCTTCTGAGTAGTTCTACCCATGAAGCTTCGTTTTGGATTTTTTTTTGCTCTTCTGGAGCAGGTGGTTGTGTAATGGGATCTGTCATTTTGTTTACTAGTGTCGGAAGCGTAAGCAAACCATGAATTTGTCCAAGTTTAAACTAAGTTCGTAATTTATGAAATTTTTTCTACTTGCGGAGATGTGTCTACTGGAGATGCTTAGCTTTATTAATTAAACCATCTGTTCAATGTTTAAACTTAGTAAAGAATCACAAATCACTTTTTTTAGCCTTTTAATAATTCCTGTTGTCTGGGCAAGTTTGAATTATTTTGGTTTCTTGGATTATTTAAAAACCAAGTCATTAGATTGGAGAATGCAATTTCGTGGAGAAATTGCACAGTCCACTTTCGACTTAAATGAATCGATTCTCGTTGAGGGTAATCTTTCTATCCCGAAGATCCCAAAGCTTACTTATGTTAACTTTGATGCATCTACTCTAGCGATGGATGATGTAGGCGAAAGACCTTGGGATCGTGCTTTTTTTAGAGATATGGCAATGGCGCTGATTGAACGAGGCAATGCTCGAGTTCTTGCCTTTGATTTTGGCTTTACTCCCAAGAGTATGTCTAAAATGGTTCCTTTGCAGAACTCTTACAGGAGCGATGCGGCAATGGGCGAACTAGTGGCAAAGTATCCAGAGAAAGTCGTTCTCGGTTGTCTGTATTCAGGAGTACCAACTCCATTTGTAAAGGGAGTGGAGTCAAGTGCATTCCCTCCCTTGTTTAAGGATGGATATATTTTTGATGCTTCATCGAAATCGGGTAAATTTAATTACCCAGAGTCACCAACTTATCCTTTGATTAATTTTCGTAATGGAGAGCATATAGGGAGACTTGGTTCTTTTACTGTCCCTCCTTATCGTGCGGTTGATGAAATACCCCGATGGGTTCCCCTTTGGTTTCCTTCTGGCGGGAAATCTCATGCTTATAATTTGCTTGGTGGTAAAAGAAGTAAATTATTATTCGAATTACCACGGGAAAATTCAGACGAAATTGAAGATATTAGAGGCAATCTTCAGGATTTGAGAGAGAAAAAGAAAAATCAACAAGTAGTTTTAGAAAAAAATACCAAAGCTTTCACAATTCTTTCAGAAAAAAAGTCAAAAATATTGGAAAAACTGGCCGCAATTGAGACTGTAAAAACTCAGATTGAAGAGTTAAAAATCGCTATTGGAAACCTTAGGAATGCTCTTAAGGCAAATCCTGCTCTCTCGGCAATCATTCCTCCCCAAATAAAAACCAAAGAAAGTGAGATTTCGTCATTATTAATCCAATACTTACCAACCAACGATTCCAATAAATCAACATCTATTAATATTTCGGATCTTCGCTCTGAGCAAAGTGAATTAAATGAGACTATTGCAAATTTAAAGGTAGCGATGCAGGCAAACCCTGCACTTGTTGCTGTAATAAAACCGCAATTAACCCTTAAGAATAGCAGATTGAATGAGATTAAGGAGTTGCTTGCTGATGATAGCCAATCGACGAACTTAAGTGCTGCAGAACAGGCAGAAGCCTTAAACAAAATGGTATCCGAGATTTCAGAGCTTAATTCCAGTTTAGAAAAATTATTACCATCATTAGAAAGCACTGGAAATAAGCTTGCTGTTTCGAGTTCTGCTATGGAAGGCGTAGAAGCAGCTATTATCGCAACGGATAAAAGACTGACACAGCTTATGGGCGATTATCCGACTGAATTAGTTGAACACAATAATTCGCTTTTATTAGTTTATGCAGGAGGAGAAAACACCCTTGTTGATAGTGAACCTAATAAAGTTCCCTTATTGCACGATAAAAAGTTTTTTACTTTAGGACTGGAAGCACTTCTTGCTTACTATGGGTTGCAGGAGGATGCAGTCACTGTCAGTGAGGATATGAAAAATATAGAGATTTCCGATGAAAAAGGTAATGCTATCATCGAATGTAAGATGAATGAAGGTCAATTTGTTGAGGTAAATTGGTTTTCTAAATGGACTGAACTTGTAAAAGAAGAAGAACTTTTACGTGATGCTAAGAAATTCTATGGGGATGGAGATTATGAAAAATACACCAAACTTATAGTGCCTATATTTGAAGCTTTGCTTATTCGTGCGGAAGTTGATGTACTAGGCAAAAGTAATGCTGATATTATAAGAGCAATTGAAGATTTGGGACTCGATCCGCAGAAAGTTCAACTTTCGAAAAAATTACTAGATGCAAAACATGGGGACGATAACTTGCCGACATTTGAACAGCTCAGCGATGTAGCAACAAGTATAAATTACTATTTTATTTCTCCTCGATTAGGGTCTGACTATAATCCGATGTGTGGCATGGGTGATGTGATTGAAAACGCTCGTTTTCAAGACGAAGTTAGGAATAGTATAATTAAATTAGAAGAGAATATCGCAAATCTCGAAGGACCCGACTTTATGGGGAAAATTATCTCTGCTTTGGAAGCAGACCCTGGAAATGAAAGCGTGCTTTCCAAAAGGGATCAAGTTCTAAGTGCATTACAGGAAAACAGAAATAATTTAGCTCAACAAAAAGAAGAACTTTTCAGAATTAATGAATTCTTTGAATCATTCAATAATTCAATTGTTCTTATAGGCCCTGAAGAGAAAACTTTTCAGGACTTAGCTCCAACGCCATTTGATAAGGCATCAGTGCCGAAAGTGAGCGTGCATGGAAATTTAATCAAGACTATGATTACCGGTAAGTACTTGAAAAGACTTCCTGAATCGATGGAATATGCCGCTACTTTTATCGTTTGTATAATCTTGGCCGGTTTGGCGGTGTATCAGGGGAACCGGGCAAGTTTGGTTCAAGCCTGTGGTTTTTTACTCCTTATTGGTTATGTTTTCTTTGGGTTTATCACTTTCTCAGAATCTCATGTTATTTGGCCTATTACCACTCCGGCATGTGCGGGGTTAAGCACTGCATTTGTTGGTCTTGCGGTAATGGTTGTAATCGAGCAAAAAGCCAAAGGTAAGTTAAAGGGAATGTTTGGCAGTTATGTTTCATCTGACCTTGTTGAGCAAATGGTTGAGTCTGGGGAGGAACCAAAGTTAGGTGGAGAGGAAACTGGAATTACTGCTTTCTTTAGCGATGTTCAGGCTTTTTCTAGTTTTTCTGAGTTACTAACACCGACTGGTCTCGTTGACTTAATGAATGAGTATTTGACTGCGATGACCAATATCCTGCAGGAGGAACGAGGTACCTTGGACAAGTATATTGGTGATGCAATTGTTGCTATGTATGGAGCTCCTATTCCTATGGAAGATCATGCCTATCAATCGGTTAAGACTGCTATTCTTATGCAGAAGAAGCAAATTGAGCTTCGTGAAAAATGGGTTCCAGAAGTAGAAAAGTGGGGCAAGTGTCACGGACTAGTTACTCAAATGCAAACCCGAATTGGATGTAACACCGGGACCGCAACAGTAGGTAATATGGGAGCTTTAGATCGTTTTAACTACACGATGATGGGTGATATGGTTAACCTAGCCGCCCGCTGTGAAAGTGGAGCCAAGGCCTATGGTGCATACATTATGGTTACGGAAGAAACTAAATTAGCTTCAGAAGCAACCAAAGATGATATCGCATTTAGGTTTCTTGATAAAATAGTGGTTAAAGGCAGGTCCCAACCTGTTGCCATGTACGAACCTACAGGGTTTATGAATGAACTTGGTCAGGAAACCCAAGATTGCCTGGATTGCTTCCGTCAAGGCATAGATAAATATCTTAAGCAGGACTGGGGTGGAGCATTAAATCTATTTGAAAAAGCTAAAGAACTTGAACCAAATCGTCCTGGCGTAACTCCTGGTGTTAAGGACAACCCGTCGATGATTTTAATTGATCGGTGTAAGATTATGCAAGAGAACCCTCCTGGCGATGATTGGGATGGTGTTTATGTGATGACGACCAAATAGTTTATTAGGTAAACCATTTGATTTAAACAGGGTACCTTCATACATAACCTATGCATTAAAATATTCAGGTTCTCTTCCTGGAATCCATTTTATATTGCAGCCGATGCTTGGTTGCTGATCTACCGGAGAAGTTTTTCCTTTCAAGAGATTATTAATTGCCCCAAGCAAATCCTCTCCAGAAATTACTTCCTTGGATCCAGGTCTGGTTGAGTCGTACTGTCCCCTGTAAAAAAGTTTCTTTTGATCATCGAAGAGAAAAAAGTCAGGCGTGCAGGCAGCTCTGTACGAAATGGCAACTTCCTGATTTCCATCAAAAAGATAAGGAAAAGTGAATTTGTACTGAGTTGCCAATTGGGCCATTTTTTCGGGTGAGTCCTGAGGGTAATTTTGAATATCGTTGGAAGAAATTGCGTAAACTTCGATTCCATTTGAAGGCATTTGATTAAACTTCAATGATAAATGATCGAGCAGATGAATAACAAATGGGCAATGATTACAGATAAATGCAATTATATAGCCTTTGGCATTATTTTGTTTAGTGAATTCAATGACCTCACCTGTGGTCACATCTTTTAATTGGAAATTGGGTGCAGTTGTCCCAATCGGAAGCATATTTGATTTAGTGGCGACCATAATTTTATATTTGTTTTGAGATTCAATTCTCGCCAAAAGCGAGCTTGGCATTTTTTTGATCGAAATAGGCTTGAAGTAAATCTCTAGCTATTGGTGTAGCAGTTAACCCTCCTTGTACATGATCTTGAGGGATTACTCCTTCTACAAGAGTCGCTACCGCGACTTCTGGTTTATCCACAGGCGCGAACCCTACAAACCATGCTAGATTTAAATTCATATTATGATTCCTCCATTGTCCTGTTCCAGTCTTTCCTGCCACAGGCACATCATTGATATGGCATCTCCGGGCTGTCCCTCTTTGCGTTGCGTGATGCATTCCGGTTATTATCTCTTGTAATGCATGAGCACTAATTCCTAGATTTGGACTGGGTGGTAATGATGACTGTTTGGAGTAAATCAGGCTAGGTTGGAAAAATTGTCGATTCGTAGCAATTTTAGCAACCATACACGCCATTTGGAGGGGGCTTTGCCTTAGTCCACCTTGGCCTATCGAGATATTAAAGGTATCTTCTAATGTCCAGCGTACACCGATTCTCTTTTTTTTCCATTCTGGATCTGGGACAATTGGTCTGTCCCGAAGGGTGGGAACTTCTATGGATGGGCTTTCATTTAGTCGAAGTAGGTTAGCGGTATCAATCAGTTTTTGATAACCAATTTTTTCTGCCAGTCTGAAAAAATACACATTGCAACTCTGCGAAATAGCATCATGTAAATTCATTTCGCCATGTGCTCCTGGGAAAACATGGCATTCCATTCCTCGATAAATACCATCGCATTTCATGGTTGCGTTGGCCTCTAGTTTGGCTTCTCGGTAACCAGCTAACGCAGTTACAAGCTTGAAGGGCGACGCCGGAGCATATCCTGGATGCCATGCCCTCGGGAGCCAAGCCTCTCTCCTTTGTATTTGGTCGTAGACTGACTGAGGAATGAAGGGTGTTAATTTGGAAAGATCGTAATTTGGCTTGCTTGCAAGAGCGAGAATTTCACCATTTTTTAAATTAATTAATACTGCTGCACCGGGGGGGAGGGGAGGAGGGGCCAATTCATACTCATCAACTTTGAGGTTCGGCTTTGACAGTACCCCTTTGGCGTAAAGTATTTTTAGAAGTCGATCAGCATCTTTGGCTGTACCTTGGAACCCCGCAACTGTGGAAGCTTCTTCTCCATTTAGGGGAAATGGTGCATCTACAAAAGCTGAAAGTAAAAGCTGTGCAGAGACTTTTTTTTCATTCGATCCGATCAGTGCTTGATTTGTTCTGCGAAGTATTGTTTTTCGCCAGTCTTTGTCGGGCAATATCCTGGTCTTACTCACTCCAAAAACCATTTCTTGTATCGAGTCCTCAGCAATTTTCTGAAGTTCAGCATCAATACTTATTTTTAAACTCTTACCTCTCTGGGAAACTTTTTTTTCAATTTGATCATAACGCGAACCATCTGGGTTAACTCTCCAGATCTCTCCTCCATCCATTCCACGTAGTTGTTCATCAAAAACTTTCTCTAATCCTGCCTTTCCTTTCCTTCCTTTGATTTCAAAAGTAGCTAAATCACTGCCTGACAAACCATCGGGTTTTGCCTCATAACCGCTTCCAACATAACCCAGTACATGAGATGCTAAATCTTTTAAAGGATAGTGACGAATTGCTTCGGCTTGGACTGAAATGGGTGAGTTTGCATCAATTTCTTCTACTAATGTGGCATACTCTATGGGTTTAAGATCACTGGCTAATTCGATAGGTAACAAGAGTTGCTCTCTCCAATGCCGAATCAATTGACGTAGTTCGAAAACTTTATTTCTTCCAATAAGGTTATTTATTTGGTCAGTATATTTTTGAACAACACTAAGGCGGGCTTCCCATGTGATAGATGAATTACTTACCGAAAAAACCTTTTCCCAAGTAGGTTCTTCGGTGGAAATTGAGTTCCAAAAGCTCTCAGAGTTATTACTAATCTCAGGTAACGCTGGCATTATTTCGCCCTTTGCATCTATTGGAAAGTAAACGGTAAGTAAGTTGGATAGGTTGACTCCAATCTTACCTTCAATGTTTTTTATTTCTAATGAATTTATAGAATTGGAGTCGAATTCAGGTAGATTACAGTACCAGTTTCCACCCTTATCTTGCTCTACAGGCAAGCGGTTTCCTTGAAAATATAACATTACTCGAAGCCACTCTTCCTTTGATTTTTTTGCCTTACCAGATATTCGAACAAATCTATTCCTTATTTCTTCAAGATAATTAAAATCTTTAATTAGTTGGTTTACCTGAATCGAGTTATTTTGTTTAAGCTTATCTTTTATTTGTAGAGAAGAGTTTCGAAGGTCCTTTTTTCTTGTCCAAATTTCTTTATCAATAGATCCAAGGTGAAGCTTTGCTGAAAAATGTGCTTTGTTTCCGATTAATAACTTTCCATTACGATCAAAAATATCTCCCCGTGGACCTGGGCGAATTATTCTTCTTTGGCCCTGTTTTCTTTCCTGTTCTTTATACTGATTATATTGAAAAAGTTGGCGATGAACCAAAAAAAAGCTTAAGACTGAAAAGAGAATTCCAAACAGGACTTTAAATAAAACGAGCCTTCTTCCTTCGGGGAAATATTTCTCCATATCTATTTTACAGTGGATGAGTTAGAAGGACCAAGAGCACGGAACTTTGTTGTAAATTGTTCCAGAAAGAATGTCAGAGGATGAATAATATAAAATAAAACGATTGAAGAAAGCAATATGTCTACAAGGAATCTTGATAACTCCCAATTAGAGATGCCCGAAACTTCTAGTTTAGTTAAGACAAACAGGGCGACACTGATGCTAATATTTACAACTACAAAAAGGAATCTATTATCAACGAAGTTAGATGTTTTGTTAAGAGAGAGTTGTTTCTCTAAAAAAATGTAGATTAGTAGAAGAATGAAAGGACAAAAGCCTAAGGGTAGATAATTATGGTAATCCAAGAGTAGCCCATTAAAGGTAATGATTACAATAGATTCTTTTTTAGAGATTACGGTTGGCAGAATTAAAAATGCAGCTGGAATAAATATAAAAGCACCAAATTGGCCAATGGTTGAATTGAAGGTTGATGAAATTAGTGCCAAAGCAATGAATGATAGCAGATAAGCAAATGAACCCATATATGATGTTGGGCTATTATTCATAATCCTTCCTTAAAATAGTTACTTCTTCTATTTCATTAAGTTTACTACTAAGTCTCACTTTACCAGTTTGAAAAAGACCATCGGTACTAGGTTCAAGCTTGTTTACAGTACCTATTTTAATACCCTTAGGGAAGCGTCCTCCCAAAGCTGAGCTTACAATTTCTAACTGATTATCCTTGGGTACAATCACATCTTGAGGGACATCCGAAATAAAGCCATAGGATATTCCACCGATCGAAATGCCTGATCCTCGAAATGTTATTGGTCTATTATCTCCTTTCAGATGAGCAACGATCCGAAAGCCTTGGTTTGTTATCAATTGAATTTGTGATGATCTACTATTTACCTTTTTAATCCTGCCAATGATGCCATCTGCGAAAATTACACCGTAACCCTCCCGAATTTTGAAATTAATCCCTTTGTCAATTTCGACACTTTGCGACCAGCCTGAAAGTGTTCTTCTCGTTACTCTTGACAACTCAGATGAATACTTGAATGCAGAGGATAAACCTAGTGATTTCTCGAGTCTATTAATCTCGAGTTTTAAATTTCTCAGTTCTGTTATTTCTTTTCTTAATTCTTCTTTGCGTTCTATTTGTATTTTAGTGTCTGCCAGAATTCTAGCATGGTCTCGCCCTTTTTTTATAAGAGTATTTTTAGAATCAGAGATGTGACCCCAGTAATGTGTCAGGTCTCTTAGGCGGCTACTAGCCTCCCAAATTGGAGCATGAAATTCTTCAAATGTTGATTGCACCACAAGTTTCCATCCCGTAGGAACCAAAATCCATGCAACAAAGAAAATACCCAAGTAAAAGTAGGGTCTAGAGCTTGGCCGTTGAGAGTTCTTGGCCAAAAAAAGTGTATTATTGCGTGACTAGTCGGTCGACTTGTTCACGGGTCAATGTGCCTAGTAAATTTAGGAACTTACCTGTACCATTTGCAACGCAACAAAGGGGATCTTCTGCCTGAATGACTGAAAGTCCAGTCGCATCGCTAATTACTTGGTCAAGTCCACGGATCAGAGCACCTCCACCCGCAAGCACAATACCTCTATCAATCAAATCGGCAGAATGTTCTGGCTGGCATCGGTCGAGTGCATTTTTTACTAAGTCAACAATTTGCGAAACAACCTCTTTGAGTGCTTCTTCTCTTATCTCCTGCGAAGTGATGTGGATGGTCTTAGGTAATCCTGCAGTTGCATCGCGGCCCCGAACATCCATACTTAATTCACCCGTTTCTATCGAATCTGCTGAACCTACACTGAATTTAATTTCCTCTGCAGTTCTTTCACCTATAAGCAAGCCATATGCTCGTTTCATGTAAGCAATAATTGACTCGTCGAGTTCGTCTCCACCTACCCGAATACTGCGTTGGTAAGAAACTCCAGAAATTGAAATGATAGCAACTTCAGTTGTTCCACCACCAATATCCACTATCATGTTAGCGTATTCCTCATCAATGGGCAATCCTGCACCAATAGAAGCTGCCATAGGTTCACCTAATAAAAGCACTTCTCGTGCTCCTGCTCTAATTGCAGAATCTTTCACTGCTCTTTTTTCGACTGCGGTGATTCCAGATGGAACTGCAATCACAACTCTAGGTGGAACTAGTTTTCTTTTGTCCACCTTTTCGATGAAGTAACGAAGCATTGCTTCTGAAATTTCAAAGTCAGCAATTACTCCATCTTTCATTGGACGAAGGGCCTCGATTGTACCAGGAGTACGACCTAGCATCCTTTTAGCATCTGCACCCACCGCACATACTTTCTTGCTTGTTTTGTAACGAGCAACGACACTGGGTTCACGCAAAACAATTCCTCGATCTCGAACAAATACCAACGTGTTGGCAGTGCCGAGATCAATTCCGATATCGTTTGATAGAAATCCAAATAAGTTGGCGAGCATAAGAATAAATGTACCCTCTATTTCTGACTTCTAAGTGTTCGAAGTGTCAAAGCCAAATAATTCCCAAAGTTAAAATAATTAAGATTTATAGTGAACAACTCGTTATTTTGACCCTTCTTGAGGCAAACTTCTACTTTTTCGAGCCCAATATATAACACCTATTCCTGCAATAAATAAAAAAAGTGAATAAAACTGTCCTCGAGTCATGCCTGCTAAAAGTGAAGCATCCGGTTCACGAAAAAATTCATTCAAAATCCTCGCTATTGCATAAAAAATTAGAAATTCGCCCGCTAAATGCCCTGGGTATTTACTTGTAATAGATGAACGCCAAAACCTCCACTGAACAAAGCAGAATGGAAGAAAGCCTTCTAATACGGCAGCATAAAGCTGTGATGGATGCCTAGCTATTCCCAGTGCAAAGTCAGGAGACTTTGGAAATAGAACTCCCCATTCGACTTGCGTGGTTCTTCCCCATAACTCTCCATTTATAAAATTGGCTATTCGACCAAAACATAGGCCGGGTGGAACCACGGATACAATTAAATCTCCTATTGGTTTAATGTTTTGTCCAGAACGGTTTGCATACCATAACGTAGCTAAGAAAACTCCAATGAATCCACCATGGCTTGCCATTCCTCCCTCCCAAACCCTAAAAATAGAGAGTGGGTCGGTTATAAATTTTTCTCCTTGGTATAAAAGCAAATATCCAACTCTTCCACCTATCAAGACTCCAATCACTTGAAAGGTCATCAGATTCATTACTTGATCCTGATCGTATGGGCTTCTTTTACATTTAAAGTATTTAAGTAGAAGAAGGTAGGCTGATACAAAACCTAAGAGGTATGAAATTCCATACCATCTTATGCCTCCTGGTCCCCAATGAGCAAAATCCCCCGGAAACTCCCAGATAAAGGGGCTCAGGTCATGAAGCCAATAGTTTGAATTTGCTAGTATGGAAATCATTAGGAGGAGTTATCTTTGTTTGATTTGTTTAATTGATGTCTCCGTTTAGCAAGCTCTCTCATATCCACTGCGATATCATCATGTTCAAAAATTTCCTGACCTATGATGCTTTCAATTATATCTTCCATGGCAAGCACTCCTGCGACTGAACCGAACTCGTCGACTACAACACTCAATTGACAGTGCTCGGCTAATAAAAGTCGCAGAGCTTTATCTGCCGAGGCGTTTTCTGGAGTGAAAACTGCATCATGTGAAAGATCCTTCAATAATGTGTTTTTTCTCCCTTCAACCAAAGCGTTGTGCAAGTCTCGTCTACGAACAATTCCAGATATATGATCAATGCTCTCATCAATCGTTGGGATCCTAGCAAATGGGACATTCGGATGTAGTTCAAATACCTCTTGTACGGTCATTGATTGCTCAAGATAAAACATTACAGTTCGCGGAGTCATGATTTCTGCTACCTTTAATTTATCGAGACGAAGCGCATTGGTAACTAGGTCACTTTCTTCATTGGTCAGCGTTCCTTCCTTTGCACCTTTTTGGGCGAGTAGAATAATTTCCTGTTCGTCACTTTCTGTAACTTTTTCTTTTTGTGGTACAATTGCTCGAACCGTCGCTTTGCATACTTTAGAAATAGGTGCCATAAACCACCTCACTGAAGCTAGCGGGAAAACGAGTTTACTTGCCATTTCGGCACGATAAGAAACCGCAAGATTTTTAGGTAGAATTTCGGAAAAGAAAAGGATTCCTAATGTCATTCCAATGGCAAAGATTAGTAAGCTATTCTCATGACCACCTAAGCTCTTTTCAGCAAGTCCACCAACCAAAGTTGCTCCTAATGTATTGGCTATAGTATTAAGGCTAAGAATTGCTGAACTGGTCTCTTCGAGTTCGAGTTTAAATTTCTCAAGTAATAGCCCTTTTTTGGGTTTTTTAACTTTGAGCGATTCTATTTCCGCAACAGTCACACTTAGAATCATAGCCTCTAAGGTGGAACACAGTGCTGAGATACCAATAGTTAAGCCGATAGCTAAAACAAGTTCGATTGTCATTTATAAATTGATAATGATCTTTTTGACAGTAGTCTGTATCATCTTTAGCTAAGAAAGTCTTTGATTCTACTGAATGCAAGCCTTGATATCTATGATTACAGCCAAAAAACTAAATCTTCACGACTTTCATAAAGTAAGATCAGCAAAGTTCACTAATTTTGCTGGTTGGGAAATGCCAGTTTCTTATGGTAGTTCAGTTGCAGAGCATATGGCTGTAAGAGAAAAGGTCGGACTTTTCGATGTAAGTCATATGGGAGAATTTTTGGTACATGGGCCTGACGCATTACCTTTTCTGGAATATGTACTTACCAATGATATATCTAAAATTGTTGATGGTCAGGCAATGTATTCTTTGATGTGTAATCAAGATGGAGGTGTTTTAGACGATTTAATTGTTTATCGAATATCCCATGAGAAATTTTTCTTATGTGTTAATGCCTCAAATATTGACTCTGATTACTCCCATCTTAGTGAACAGAGCATACCCTTTGATTGCTCTGTTGATGATGAGTCCAATAACTATGGACTCCTTGCAATACAAGGGCCACAAAGTAAGAGTTTATTAGAGAATGTTTTAGGTGAACAATATCCGCATCTTCGCAAAATGCATTTCATTGAAATTTCATATGTGAAAAAACCAGCTATTTGTGCAAGAACAGGTTATACCGGTGAGGATGGGTTTGAAATCTTTCTGCCCATTGATGTTTTACACGATTTCGCAAATCAAATTTCGAATACTCAAGATAACGACCCTTCAATCTGGGTCGGTTTAGCGGCAAGAGATAGTTTGCGATTAGAGGCAGGATTTAGTTTACACGGTCATGAGATTACAGAAAAGATTTCACCCTTTGAGGCAGGACTAATGTGGGCAGTTTCTAAAGTGAAGAATGACTTTATTGGAAGGGAAGCTCTTTTTACTCTTAAAAATAATAATTTAGCTGGGCGTGTATTACACTACACCGTCAATGACAGAAGAATACCTCGTGAAAATAGTAAAGTCTATCTTGATCAGTCCGAGGCAGGCGTTGTGCTGTCAGGAGGTTACTCTCCATTGCTTGGAGTGCCTATTGGGACTGCTTATATAGAGAATAAGTTTGTTAAAAACAAAGAGGCGTTGAATTGGTCTGCTGAGGTGCGGGGCAAAGCTATACCGATTAAATTCTCAAAACCTGCATTAAAACAATATCAGGAAAATGAGATTATTTAGATTCTCGAAACCCTTTAATGATCAGGTCGACACCTCCGAAATTAGAAAAGCATAGGTTTTCAACCATTATGTTTTCGAGTTTTTCCTTAAGTTGTTTTCTTGCGTCTTTTACATTACAGTCAGTGTTAACTTGGATTCTGACCAAAAGTCTTATATTATCTCCTCTGCGTAGTATTGTTGTGGATGGCGAGTGAATACCTTCCATATTGAGACACGATTTGCTAACGAGTTCTTGAAGTGCATGGGGAGTAATACGGACATTCCCTTCCTCATCTGATAAAATGGGAACCAAGTCTTTTTTGATCTTTTTGCAAACCCATAACAGCATGCATAGTAAGATGAAGATTCCCCAAGTGTACCACCATAATGGTAGTGATATTACATCTTCTAGCTTCCAAAGCCAAAAGTTCTGAAGACTTTGAGGCATTAATTGAAAAATATTAAGTAGCGGTGCTTGTCGTCCAGGTGTCTTCTTCTGAATCTTTATCGCCAGAATCCATTTTAATATCATCAATCACTACATCAATGGTCTTTGCATGGTTGCCTGTCATTGCAAGAATTTGATCCCTAATGACTTCCTGAATACTTGTACCAATTTTAGCTAGATCAACACCAAATTCGAGTACAACCCTAACTTCAATTTCGTATCCACTTTCAGCCGACTCCGTTACTTTTACGCCCCGTTCGGATTCTTTCTTCGAAAAGAAGTCAGTGAGACCCTCGACTACTCCGCCTCCTCCAACATTGACAACGCCTTTAACTGACTGGGTGGCTAAGCGCACTATTCCTGCTACTACACTATGGTTAATACGGATTGTACCGAGTTCGCTTGAACCTTCGGCAATAGTTGGAATTATCTCTTCCTCGGGCTCTTCTTTCTTACTTTTAGTCATTTTTATGCAGATTAATTAATCGTCCTTTTTACTTTCAAAAAGATCTTTGGGGGCACGTGCAAGAAATTCTTCGACATATGAAGTAGTGGCTTCGCCTTGCCTGAATGCAGGATCCAGTATTACCGCCTTTACAAATTCTATATTTGTATCGATGCCACGAATTAGATACTCACTTAACGCCCGATACATTCTATCCAAGGCTATTTTACGAGTTCGACCGTAGGTTATAAGCTTACAAATCATACTATCATAGTGGGGTGAAACTGTATATCCTCCGTATGCGTGGGAATCGACCCGTACTCCATGCCCGCCCGGAGCATAGTATAAATCAATAGTACCTGGAGAAGGAATGAAGTTCTTTGAAGGGTTCTCCGCGCAAATCCGGCACTCTATAGCGTGTTTGGTTAAACTTACTTCTTTTTGAGTGAAACTCAGTCGATTACCTGAAGCGATTTGAATTTGTTCTTTGATAAGATCAACACCAGTTGCCTCTTCAGTCACTCCATGCTCAACTTGAATCCTGGTATTCATTTCGATGAAATAAAAATTACCTTTTGCATCGACTAGAAATTCGATAGTTCCGGCATTTACATAATCACATGCTTCAGCCGCTTTAATTGCAGCTTTCCCCATTCTATTACGGAGGGTTTTATCGAGGAAAGGTGAGGGTGCTTCTTCAATGACTTTTTGGTGCCTTCTTTGAACGGAACAGTCTCTTTCTCCAAGGTGTACAACATTTCCATGCTTATCAGCCATTATTTGAAATTCGATATGCCTCGGGTTTTCTAAATATTTTTCGACATACAGACTACCATCGCCAAATGCTTTTTCTGCTTCCATCCTCGCAGATTGGAATTCTCTAGTAAATGAGACCGCATTATGTGCAATCCTCATACCACGACCACCTCCACCCGACACGGCTTTGATAATTACAGGAAAGCCTATTTTTTGAGCAACCTTTAGTGCATCTTTTTCATTAGCTATTGCTCCCTCGCTACCGGGAATAATGGGAACCCTTGCTTTCTCCATTGTCTCCCTGGCTTTTGCTTTGTCCCCCATTTTTCTAATGGTATCTGAGCGTGGGCCTATAAATGTTATGTTACAGGATTCACATTGTTCAGCGAATTCAGCATTTTCAGATAAAAAACCATACCCTGGATGTATCGCATCGACATCAGCAATTTCAGCAGCACTCAAAATACGATCAGCCCTCAAATAACTTTCATTACTTGGTGCGGGGCCAATGCATATGGCCTCGTCTGCGAGCTGCACGTGTAATGACTGTTCGTCCGCTTCCGAGTAAACCGCAAGAGTTTGTATTCCCAACTCTCTGCAGGCTCTCACTATTCGAAGGGCGATTTCGCCTCGATTAGCAATCAGGATTTTACGAATCATTAGATACTATTCCTAGATTTTACGAATTTTATAGAGGGGTTGCGAGTATTCTACACTGTCCCCATCTTCCGCAAGGATTTCTATAATTTCGCCCGTGATTTCTGAATGAATTTCATTCATAACTTTCATGGCTTCTACGATGCAAAGAACATCTCCAATTTTGATTTGCTGACCTTTTTCAACAAATGGAGCGTCATCTGGAGAAGGTCTTCGGTAAAATGTGCCGACCATTGGAGACTTGAATATTTCTATGCCCTGCTCATCGGCAACTTTTGATTGCGGTTTTTCAACTTGGATCGGAGCAGGAATAGGTTGTGGTTGATGAACAACCTGCTCGTAGCTGATTTTTCCTCCGCCTGGTCTGGCCATTCTCAATTTCAGATCCTGCAATTCAATCTCAAGCTCAGTGAGATCTGATTTTTGCATTAAATTTATTATTCCTTTAAGTTCACTTAAGTCCAATTTCAGCTCCTCCTATTTTTTATTGAGTTGTACCCTATACAAATCTGAATTCTAGGATCATGCAACGCTCGAATATTCACAATATGTTTATTTCTCTAAATTTTATGGATTCGACTATTCCGTAGTTAGAAGTAAATCCCACTTTGGATTTTTATAGTCTCCTGTAATTTTAATCTCAGTCATCCTGGATAATGGATCAGCAAATTGAACCAAGTTTTTGATCAGAGGGATCGGTAAATTTCCAGCAAGATTTAGTTTTGCCAGAATATCAACCGTTCCTGATGCAATGTTCAAATTACCATTTGCTGTAATTTTTGACAGCGGACCGTTCATTGTTAATTGATCGAATATTACTGACTCATTGTTAACTTCGAAGGGTAGAATCAATTCATTGAATGTTAGTGCACCCGAGGGGATAGGTATTTTCAAACCTGATAGACTTTTGCTGAGTCCTCCAAGTAGATTAATTTGACTGATTTTTGATTCTTTAAGTTGGAGCATCCCTGTTCCTTCGAATTGTAGAGGATTATTTAGAGGGCCAAGTGCTTTAAGAGAAATTGAGAGAGAACTTTTTTCATTTTTTTCGAGCGCTTCGTTTTGATCTTCAATACCCACAGTGTTGAAATTCCCCAATGAACCATTTTTTTGAGCGAGAATTATCTGATTCATGAAAGCATTCTTATTAGCTTCTCTGAGAGAAAAATTGAAGCTTAGCGTATCTTCACTTCCATTTGATTCTTGTTCAAAATTCATTTGACCAATCCCTTCCGCAATTTTGAACCTTGGTAAACTTCCCTTTGTTAATGAACCTTCTTTCTCAATTATTCCCTCTATATTACTTATTTGGATTCCTTTAAAAGTAATTGCGTTACTAGACTGAAATTTTAGTGCAAATTCATTTTCAGCATTTTGCTCCTGTGTTTGGTTTTTGATTTTACCCTTAGCGTTACAAATCAAATAACTGGCATTTAAGTCTTCAATAGATTTTTCAAAAGTTTCCCCGAAGATTGATCTTGCTTCATTTAATGGATAAACACCATCCATGTTAAAATGTAAGAGTATTGGTGAAAGTTGGTGCTTTCTAGGGAATTCTAAAAATCCTTGAATCTTTCCTTTCGAGCTATTTAAAAACTCGCTTGAAATTAAGGTCGAATTTTCATCTACCTTTATTTTAACTATCGAGTCCTTTGTTTTAAAATTTTTGTATATAAGTTCTTTTGATTCAATTATTCCGAAGGTGGTTGAATTTCCAGCTTCACCACCCCAATTTCCTGTAATTTTAAAATCACCATATGGAATTTTCTCTGTGAAAGTAAAATCAACCCAAATTTTATTCCACCAATTTTTAAACCAGTTATTTATATCGGGAGGATGGCAATTTCCTCTAATAATAAATTCATAGCTGTGCGGATTCCACTTCTGCGAATAACTTCCCTGAACTTTACTTTTACCTAAAACTCCGTGAGCATGTCTAACTTCGACTGTTAGGTCAGATTTAATCTCACCTATAAATTTAAAATTACCTGAAGGAGTTTCTAAGGGAGAAAAGTTTGTTGCATTAATTTGAAAAGAAGTGGGGTAATCATTGTCGACTGATGTTACATTTCTTCGCATTGTAATATCTACTGATTCACCAGCTAATAATTTATAACTATCACTTCCTATGTTGAGCCTTAAGTCAGATTGCATGGGGTAAATTTTTGCAAAGCCTCGAAAGGAATTACCTTCTTCGGAAGATCTGTATCTAATGCAACTTACAAGAGAATTTGTTTTAGAAGTGAAAATTATTTCAGAACTTCTTTTCAACCTTTTATATATTAGTTTTAAAGAATCATAATTGCCTGATAGTTTACCGGTTAAGAAGTGGGAGTTGGATCCTACATTTGCCTGTTCAATAAAATATCCATTCTCATTTTTAGTTAACATAACTCTAATTGATATGCCTGAAGCACTTAGTGTTTGTTTTTGTGAATTGAATGTTAGCCGGTCAAGGATGCAATTAAGATTAATATTCTTTCCGCTTTCATTAAAATCTGCGTTTATGACAGTGTCTTCAATTACATATTTGGTTTTTCCATCTTTTAAATGTGATGAATTTACATTCATTAAAATTTTGGAATTTTTAGAAGGTGAAATTATCAAATTACAATTTTTTAGTTCTAGATCTGCTAACTTTTTGAAGTTTTTTTCATAAAAAATTTTTAATTGAGATAAATTTTCCTGATGGTCCGGTATCTTATTATCTTTAGTTGCAAGGATATCTTCATGAATAATTCCACTTCCTTTTATCTGTTTATTCGCTATGAAAGAATTAAAATTTAATATGAAGGAGTTACTTCCTTCATCAGAGATTTTAATTTCGGGGAAATAGACTATGTTGTCCTTTTTATTAGATACAAATATCTCAACTTTGTTCAGATTTATAAAATCAAATATTTTCCTACCAGAGGTAATAAATTCATATAATTTGATTTTAAATTCACCATTTCTAATTTTTATACCAAAACCAGTAGAGTCTTTTAAATATAAACCTCGAAATTTAATTTTTCCATCGAGTCGAATACTCAGTTTCGTAAGTCCGGTTTTAACTGTAGAATCTACATAAGTCTTTGAAATAATATACTTTGTGAAATACTCAGGGATCGAAATGTTATAATTTTGAGCCATTAAAATTATAACCTGAATAAACAACAGCAGTATACCTGCTTTAGTAAACAGACTGGAAGATTTTAATGAGCCATATGCCTGCTTAGGATTCAAGACTGTTGTTTTTAATTTTGGGTTCTTTTATCTAGCATCAACAAATTAGCAATTTCTTCGATGATAGTTATGGGAAGATTAAATATAAGACCAGTTTTCGGGTCGCCTGCATACCAGGTTGTCGCCCCTTTTCTTTGACTAAGACGGTAGTTGTAAACTGCTTCATTTTTTTTGCTTCTAAACATTAACTGGTATTTCCATGGCACCCAATCTCCAGCAATCCATGACCCATCCTCAAGGTACATATCGTTTACAAATTCATTTGCTTCAAATTTTGTAATTATCGAGAATGAGTTTTGATTCTTTTCCGAATTCAGTAAGATCGTTTCATTCGTGTCATTATTGCCCAATATTATTTCATCTGTTGCAAAGTCAGTAGGCATTAAAAGTTTAGATTTGAATTCTAAGGGGTCGATCGTAAGTAGTTTTCCAAAATCCTCTTTCACTAAGCATATGATTGACTGGTTTTTATCCCATATCGTCCACATGCTTTCTTCATCTGCTGTGCGATTAAAAAAGTACTCGTTTTCTAATGAATTTATATTTTTTGTAATTAACTTAAATATTGGATCATTCATTTTAAATTTTTGAATATCGTTTTCCTGAATATCGTAAGTCAAAAATTGTTCTATACTTGCTGTATTCAAAGTTCGTAAGAAATTGAAAACAGAGTCAGGGTCGGCATTCATTGAGTATGAATTTGTTTGATTACTTTCGGTTATATTCCATTGGGTAATTGGTGAATTGCTTAACCGAATTTTTTTTACTTCGCTTAAAACCTCGAAGCTTTCAATTTTATCAGATGAAAAATTAAATATTGCTCTGCTTCTTAGTTTTGTGGTCCAATCATTTAAATTCTTCATGAAATCTAAGTCTAGAATAAAGGTTGTTTGATTACTTATCGATTTTCCAATGATTTCTGATTGGTCGGACATTTTATTGATTCCGAATAAAAAACTTTCAGTCTTATTGAATGCGTGCAATTCTAATTTCGTAGTCCATTTAGGGACAGTGCTTTTATTATGATCTTCGTCACTCATATGGAAACTTGATATATTTGCAGACAATAAACTATTTAGATAGAGCATCACTTTTTCTGCATCTGCTTTTCCAATAAATGGAGTTATAAAGTTCCAATTCTGATTTTCTTTTACAAGGGATGTTTCGTTAGTTTGATTATTTTCACCTTGAAATTTTACGCTGATTTTTTCGATTGCGTATAACGGAGTTTTGACGAAATTTCTGTCGGTCCAATCTAAGATTTTAATGTCAATAAATTTTATTATTTCATTATTTATTTTTATTAATGTTTTTTTATTAACTTTTGTGTCATGAACAAGAGCAAAGACGCTTTCTTCATCTCTAGAAACTGATCCGATCCAAAACTTTATCGTTTGATTATTTCCTGAAATTTTAATTGATTTTGATTTTTGGCTGATTCCATAATCCTCAAGTATTTCACCCCTTTTCTTTAGGACATCTAACTCGTAAAGTGGATCGTAATAAAAATGAGCAAGTTTTGTTTGAAAGTTTGATATTGCTAGGGTATTTGCAGACCAAACATATGGTCTAATTAATTTCCATGCATCAGCATCTTTGCGTATTTTGATTGAGTTGTTTGATTCAGAACCTATCCATTCAATCTCGTCCATGTTGGACAGTACAGATAAGAGTGAATCTGATAAAGAGTAAGAAGTTTCATTATTGCTTTCCCATGATAAATAAATTCCCAGAGCAACAACGATATTAGCCAATATCAGAAAAGTCTTTGTTTTTTTCATAGTTCTTTCCTTAACCAACCGACAAAAATTCCCAAAAGTGCGATAACACCAGGTACGATAGTGATTGCATATAAGAATTTATCAAATTCTGACTCTTGCATTGAGATTGTAAATGAGTCGACAACTCTTGGTTGTATTTCAAACATTTCAGTGCTTTCATTTAACCAATATATTAAGTTTTTTCCAAGTAGTTGATTACCAGAGTTTTGAGTTAGATATTTGTTCGATAGGATATTAGAACTACCAAGCACTGCAATCTTTCCGTCTGGTATGAATATGCTTTCACGACTCTCTTTTTTTTCTGAAATCGCAATCACGGGAATATTTCCTTGTAAATCCAAAAGTGGATTTATCTCAGGAGGATTTTTTCTTTGTGTCCATCCAGATAATCCAATTGAAGATTTCGAAGAAAATAGTAACTCAATAGTTCTGTAATTATCAAGACTACCATCGGTAAATGCTTCAACAGGTCTACAACGACTAGATTGAATGGATAGGCCCATTTCAGCTAACTGGCTGACAACTTTGCTCCTGTTGTTTTTTAAGTAAGTCCGTAAAATATAAGCCCCAGAGAAAAAGTCGAAGTTTTGATTACCAGGGTCATGAATGAGCATGTCGTGGCACCTAATTCCCCATTCTTTAAGTACTGGTCTTAAGCCAAATGCGGGTCTGTCTAAAATAGATAGTTCCTCTACTGGGTCTACGGCCAATATGACCTTGCCTCCTCGATTATTTAAAAAGGACCTGATATGAGATACTTCTTGATCTTGGAATGTACCCTTGGGTCCAGCAATAATAAGTATGCTGGCATCTGAAGGGACTTTTTCAACTAGGCTTAAATCAATCGAAGAGACTTTAATATTTCTGTCTTCCATCATTCTCTTGAGTTCAGAATAGCCATTTTCCTTATCAAAATCGAATGGACTTTTCTCACCGTGCCCATTTGTAAAATATGCTGTATTTTGAACATTTCTTTTGCCAGCTACTTCAAGTATTGCTCTAACTAAAGTTTCTTCTCCTCTAAATTTAGTTGGTTCTAATACACCATTATAACTCTCTTTCCAATCAGAGTAGAATTCTGACTCCCAAATCGCCTGTCGTGCTGCTGAGTCCTTGGAGCGAAAGGGAGTGCCGGTATCATAGGGGTTAGTCGGACCCTCTGAGTTATATCTGAAAAGCGTTTTTTGGCCTCCGCTTTTGGATGCTACTATAATTAAGTTAGGATCATTAATTTTATATTCAGTCAGATAGGGTGGTGGACCTTTGGGTGAATCAACATCTAGCATAGTCACCCGAATTTGCTGCTTAGTCGGTGCATTTTCTATTGCTTGAAGTAGAATTTTTAGGTCATGCAGAAACTTAGATGTAATTTTTGGTAAATTATTTCGATCTTTAATCGTAACTACAATTTCAACTGGCTCTTCTAGTTTGTTTAACAGAACAGAACTCTCTTGGCTGATCGAATATTTTGACTTTTTCGACAAGTCAAATTGTAAGTCGAGTTTTGCAGCAAAGTAGTTCAACCCAAGGCAAAGCGTAAATATCAATGAAATGAGTATCCATTGATCTAATTTTTTATTTCTTTTAGCTAGTGAGAAGTCCATTTAATGCCTTATCCTTTCAACCTGTAGAGTAGCTAGGAATAGAAAGAGAAAAACCACGATGAGTTGATGCAGAATGGTAGGGATATGAATAATTCCAACGGCAAAAAATTGTAGCTTATCTAATCCATTATTTAAAGATCCTCCTATTGATTGTATTAATTCTTCAAAACTACTGTTTGTAGATACTTCAGATGGATCTCCATAAGAAAATGCCATAATGGCAAGGTATAAAGTAATGAGGGAAAAGCTGAGCATTCCGGCAACCATTTGGTTTCTGGTTACAGAACTTGCGAATATACCGATTGCGGTAAAGCTTGCTCCAAATGACATTAAGAAGATAAATCCACCAATCCAGTGCTCAAAATTATTAAACCCGAGTGTGAGGGCTTGTTCAGGGAAAACAGCCCAAAGTAATAGAGGATATGCATAAGCGCCACAGCAAATAAGTAAGAAGAAAATATAGCTTGCGCACCATTTTCCTGTGATGATTGATCCCGCATTAATCGGAGCACTCATTAAGGTTTCAAGTGTGCCAAGTCTTCTTTCTTCAGCAATCGTCCTCATTGTGAGAAATGGGATTAGTGCTGGAGAACCAAAAATCAGTCCTACGGATAATGAGGATAAAGGAGGTAGAATCCAATTTGTACTAGCAAAGCTCTCAATGAAGAAACGAAACCCAACGCCAAGTAATGCCAAGAAATAGAAAGTAGACACATAAGTTGCAGGAGATATAAAAAGACTGAAAAGCTCTGTTCTTAAGATTACCCAATATCCGTTCATCATCAGTAATTAGGTCGAGTTTTCCTTGTAAATGCGTCGGGATTTTTTGGCAAGCAGATCACTTTCTTCCCAGTTTTTCTTTGTAGCTCTTAAGAAAATTGTTTCCAAGTCTGGCTTTGTGATTTGAAATTCGAAAATCCGAAGACTGGCATCTTTGAGTAAATGCCTCAAAATCTTTTCTGCTAAGACTTCGCCTTTTTCAGTCGAAAAGATAAATCTTCTTTTTCCGTTTATTTCCACGGGTTCATCTTGTAGTAGTTCGCATGAATCATCAAGGACTCTAACTTTTTTATGGATATCGATTCTGTTTGTTAAAGCTACCACCTCGAAAACTGTTTTGTTTATAAATTCTGTCTGCAATTCATGTAATGTTCCTTCTGCGACAATTTGACCGTGGCTCAGAATAATCATTCGATCACAACAAGCCTCAACTTCAGAGAGGATATGACTTGATAAAAGAAAGGTGACTTCTCCACGTAACCTCTCCATCATTTTTCTTGTTATTGCTGATTGCCTCGGATCGAGTCCAATTGTTGGTTCGTCAAGAATTACCAGCCGCGGTTCAGATAAAAGGGCGTCAGCAATACCAACTCTTTGGCGATAGCCTTTGGATAGATTGCCGATTTTGCGTTCAGATACTTTTCTCTCCAAGTCACAGACATCCAACACGATTCTTATACGATCTCTCTTACGGCTTCCCTTCAGGCCTTTCAACATTGCCCTAAAGTTTAGGTATTCAATGACTCTAAGATCTTCTGGTAATGGATTATTTTCAGGCAAGAAGCCAATATGGTTTCTAACTTCTCCCTCTTCCTCCGCTAAATCAACTCCACACACTTTTGCTTCGCCTGAATCTGCAGGGATTAAACCCGATAGGATTTTGAGCGTAGTACTTTTACCTGCTCCGTTGGGACCAAGGAAACCTACTATTTCGCCTTTACCTACAGAGAAACTAATTCCTTTCAGTGCTTGAATTAACCCATATCTCTTTTTGATATTCAAGACTTCAATGATTGGAAGTGGTTTTGTATCGGAGCTCATATTTAAAATCTAAAGAGTTAAATCTAAAGCTAGCCTAAGCCCTTCTAGAGTAAGATTTTCATTTTGTTCGCACTTGATAAAATCAAAGTTAAGAGATGAGCCCCCTGAAACAACAAAATTAGGTTCTTGATGCTTTAATTCACAAAGTTCGACTTCTAATTTATTAATAATACCTTCAATCATAGCTTTGTATCCTGTACAAACGCCTATTAACATGGCATCTTCCGTACTTTTACCATATGGGAGGCGGAAAGTACATTTCTTAGGAATGAACATTTTGGGCAAAAGGGCTGTCGAACTACTGAGATAATCAAGGAATCCTTGTGGACCGGGTAGAATAATTCCACCTTCGTAGCCATTTTCAGCTGTTACAATATCAAAAGTGGTCGCGGTTCCTAAGTCAATGACCACTGCCGGTAAAGTTTTCGTATTAAAGGCAGCAATTGCATTGGCTATTCTATCTGAACCAATTTCTTGAGGATTTGGATAGGATAATGGCAGGTTTCCACGTGAGTTTGAGTTTACTGGATGAATTTTATGGCGAAAATGCTCTAATCCTTGAAGTAATACTCTTTCTGCATTGGGTACTACTGAGCAATATGATAAAATTGCATTTCTGTTTTCAATGATATGGATTATGTCAGTTGGGTTATTTATTAATTGAGAGGTATTAAACTGGGTTACATTGGTAAGTTTTTTTCCGTCAAAAAGACCTAGCTTAGTGCTAGTGTTACCAATATCTAAACACTGAACTTTGGTCATATCTCTTTATTTCTAGAGGATTTTGATCTCACCACTGTGAATGTTTTTAATTCGTCCATTTCTCAGTTTAAGCAGCAGGTTACCATCGGTGTTTATTCCTGAAGATTTACCTATGAAATGATCATTTCCGCAAATCACTTGAATTCGTTTGCCATTCAATTCATCTACATCTTTCCATTCTTTGATTAGTTCGTTTCCATCGGTTGCATTAATGGTTTTGTCGAAGCAATTGAGAATCGTTTTTATGATTTTCGCAGATAACTCATGAAGACGGACTTGACCCCCAGCTATGTTTTCTAGGGAAACGGAATCTTGAGCCAGTCCGTCCGGATATTTTTTGGATGATACATTGACATTTAATCCTAAACCAAAAACAAGAGTTTTAATGCTTTCACAATCAATGGATGCTTCAGTTAACATTCCTGCGAGCTTTTTCCCTTCATAGTATAAATCATTCGGCCATTTAACCTTAATTTTGTCCGTACCGACATGATCTCTCAGGAGTTTACAAATATGAATGCCCTGCCAAAGTGTAAAATTTCTTATTTGGACCACTTGTACATTCGGCCTAAATCCCATCGATAGATAGATATTTCCACCTTTCGGGCTATGCCATGAACGACCTAATCTACCCCTTCCTTTTAATTGTTGATTAGCAAGAACTACAAAGGGTGATTTTTCTTCATTAGCAAGTAAACGCTCTACTTCGCTATTGGTGCTATCAATCTGGTCTTTAGTAAATATTTTGCATGAAATTCTACTTTCTTTCATCCATGCATTCATCAACGGTAAATTGAAATCATTGGGCTCGCCGGCTAACCTATAACCGAGGTTTTGAGAAGCCTCTATCGTCAATCCTGCTCTTCGAAGTTTGTCAATTCTAGACCAAACTCCAACTCTGGACATGTTCAATTTATCAGCAAGAATACTACCTGAAACATAGTAAGGTGCTGAATTAATTAGCATTCCCAATACAAAGCTATTGGGATCCTTGATCTTTTTTATCCGAGATCTTGTTTTTGGATTAATAACTCGTTTTCTTTTTCCTTTTGGATAGTCAGGCATTCTTTTTTTAGTTCCAATCCAATCCAATATCAAGCCATCTGCTTGAGTGAATAGGTGCTCCAGATGAAATAAAATGTGGTTTGGCTTTAGCGTAGTCTATCATTGTATCCTCAGTTATACCACCACTGGCTTCAAGGACGACCTGATTACTATTTTTTTGCACCGCTTCCTTGATTTCGTCTGGAGAAAAGTTATCTAACAATATCGCATCTACTCCTGAGTCTAAGGCAGGTTGTAATTGCGATAAGTTGTCGATTTCTACTTCAATAATTAGCTCTGATTTATTCTCTTCGACAATCCTAGAGAGAAAAGCTTTTAATCTACTTCCTGATGTAGCAGCAGAAGCGGCTATGTGATTATCTTTTATTAAAATTCGGTCGTACAGACCGATTCTATGGTTGTAGCCACCTCCGCAACAAGTTGCATACTTTTCAAGCATTCGTAATCCTGGAGTAGTCTTTCTTGTATCAAGCAAACCTACCTCGAATTCCTTGATTTTTTCAACAAATGTTTTTGTCTTCGTTGCAATACCAGACAATTTTTGAAGGAAATTTAAGATAGATCTTTCAATAACTAGTATTTCAGATACGGGGCCGTGTAATTTTGCTATT
>ERZ807291.1306-NODE-1306-length-40978-cov-26.511595_pt1 | contig 40978 bp, 28 predicted proteins | sample MGYA00521257_ERZ807291 | MGnify/ENA primary metagenome ERZ807291 (study PRJEB31413, sample SAMN03169783) | marine metagenome | biome: Marine; feature: Water; material: Subsurface seawater | place: North Sea | collected 2011-04-28 | depth 1 m m ...
ACCCACGACCCTCGGTTTAGAAGACCGATGCTCTATCCAGCTGAGCTACTCTCGCTAATTCCCGGAACCAATTAACCTGATAAATCATTCGTTTCAGGTAGCCAAGAAAATAGCGGAAGTATAGGTAGGAAAGGAAGTTGCTGGTCTGGAGAAATTTTGTGTTTTACTCCAGGATCAAAAGCGACGGACAAGCCTCGTCAAATGCCTGGCTTATTTGATCCGCAAACTCTCCCAGGCTTTCCTCGGTTAATCCCATAAAGCGTAGAAACTTATCGGATGGTGTCTTGGTGATTGCATGTCCACTAAATCCAATTCCAATCTTATGAACGATAAAGTTGGCAAAATATACAATATCGATCAGTGAATGGTGCTCAGGGGAAACCACATCGGTTCGGAGGGATCTGTCTTCTGTGTGGTGCCAAAGAACGGGCATGACCAAAGAGTCCGGCATATTCCATGCCTGCATCATTTTTGCCCCCGCTAAGTCGTGCCGGATCAGATTTCGGATATTTTCCAAATCATGAAGATCAATCTGTTTTCTTTTTGCAGAAGCCAATTCTTTCACAAAATCTTTTTTACAGTATTTTAATTTTATCACTTTTCCGATATCGTGCATTAGGCCACATGCATAGGCTTGATCTGGGTTATCGTAATCAATGAGCTTACTTATTTCAGATGAAGCAATGGCCACCCCAAGGCTATGCTTCCATAAATCTTCACAACAAAACTCTACTGTGGATTTAGATAGTCGCATTAACTTCAACACCGATACATTCAATGCAATTTTTTTTGCATTTTCGAAGCCGAGTTTGTGCAGTGCATCATGAATTGTGGTTATTCTTTGCTCTCCAGGTTCAGTAAATTCAATCTTGTTTGAAACTTGGAGTATTTGGGTGGTTATAGATTGATCCACCTCAACAAGTTCTTCGATGTTATCTAAATTGGAGTTTGGATCGGATAGCTTTTTGACCAGCTCTTCCAAAATTTGGGGCAAACTAGGAAGTTTCTGCTCCAAAGATGCGATAATTTTATCGTAATTAATTACTTCGATCATGGGATAATTGATTAAAGTTTATAAGCAATTAAATACTCTAGTTGGTTAATCAACGAAAAAATACTCACGACTCTATGATTTGCAATTGGATGCAAAAATGATAATAAAATTCTTTAACATAATCTCAACCCACCCTTTACATGACTAACTTTTTATCACTCACAATATCTTTTCTTTTTCTCACTAGTGTTGCTTTTTCTCACTGCCAAGTGCCTTGTGGTGTTTACGGGGATCCTGCCCGTTTCACCCAGATGCTCGAGGATCAAACCACCATCGCAAAAGCGTTTTCCCAGATTCATGAATTAGCCGGAAAAAAAGATGCCCAGTCTGCGAATCAATTAAGCAGATGGGTGACTACCAAGGAAGACCATGCCAATAAAATTCAGAAAATAATTGCCGAATATTTCCTAACACAACGCATCAAATCTTCTGCCAGTAACTACGATGAACTCTTGAAAGGTGCCCACTCCGTGATGGTCGCAGCGATGAAATGTAAACAGAGTGCTGACGCTAAAACCGCGGATGCCTTAAAGTCTGCGATCGAAGCCTTTCAAAAGACTTACGAAAAATAGTTCCTATTTTACCGAGATTTTTTAATCTCTTTCATTTTTCCGTACGCATGATCCCAGGAATCTGAGTGCTCAGGCTGGTATTTTTTTAAGTCAAAAGATTGGGAAATGAGCTCCCTTCCCTGTTCAAGAGAGTTGATATCCCCACCAGCCATCATTTGAGTGATCAAGTTACCGGCACTGGTTGCTTCAATGGGGCCGGCAATGACTTCGCAACCGGTGGAATCTGCAGTCATTTGATTAAGCAATTCATTCTGAGTGCCACCCCCAACAATATGCAGGGTGGTTAAGGACTTTCCGGTTTTTTGGCGGAGATTCCCCAAAACTTCCCGGTATTTCAGAGCCAATCCCTCAAGTGCTGTCCGCACGGTTTCATTCTTGGACTGGGGCATGTTTTGCTTTGTTTTCTGACAATAGGCAGAAATTTTTTCCGGCATTTTCCCGATCGTGCTAAATATGGGGTCATCCACATCGAGAACGGCCCGGAAGGGTGTGGCTTCACGGGCCATGCTGGTGAGTTGACCGTAATCAAAGTTCTCCCCGCTAGCTTGCCAATGCCTGCGGCATTCCTGAACGATCCACAAGCCACTAATATTTTTCAGGTAACGAATGTCCTGCCTGATTCCAAATTCATTGGTGAAGCCCAATTGGGCACTTTCGGGATCGCACAAAGCCTCCGATAATTCCACTCCCATCAGAGACCAGGTACCGGAACTCAAATAGGCAAAATCAGCTCCTGCCAGTGCGGGAACCCCGGCAACTGCCGATGCGGTGTCATGTGAACCTACGGTAAAAACAGACAAGTTTTGGCAACCAATTTTCTCACGGGCACCGCCAGTTACTTCCCCCAAGCAATGACCTGGCTCCCAAAGCTCACCCAGCATATGAGAGGGAATACCCAGCTTATCCAAAAATTCTTTGTCCCAATCACGACTCTGCTGATTGAGCATCTGACTGGTGCTGGCCATGGTAATCTCGTTTCCTTTTTGCCCAGTAAGCCAGAAATTGATCAAGTCGGGAGTAAACAGCAGACGGTCCGACTGAGACAGGCAAGCTTGGTCCTTCTCTTGTTCGGACATCAATTGAAAAAGAGTATTGATAAAAAGGGGCTGTATACCGGTGCGGGCGTAAGCCTCATCTTTGGGTACCAGGGAGTGTGCCTTTTCGATCATTGGACCCGTGCGGGCATCCCTGTAATGATAAGGTAAGCCAAGAAGGTTGCCCTGTGCGTCTAGATGACCGTAATCGAGACCCCAACTATCCACCCCGAGCGAAATCAGAGAATTTCCATATTTTGCCTGAGCCTTGGCCAGTCCAATAACGATCTGGTCGTATAAACCCACCGTGTTCCAATGGATGGACCCGTTTAAATTGATAGGTCCATTGGGAAAAGAATGGATAACCTTAAGACTGAGAAATGCACCGTCAAACTCTCCGGCAAGTACCCGTCCGCTTTCCGCCCCAAGATCTACGGCAAGGTATATCTTCTTCGCATTCATAAATTACAAATTTTAATTTGTTAGGATTCGAGGAATGGAAAGTCGAGGAAAACAGACTGCTTTACCCAAAAGTTTATCGCTCGCAGCATACCACTCTTGCTTGATCGAATGGATAAAATTGATAGGGTATATATTAAGCAAAAACCAAGGCGGGATTCGCTTAATCCATATCTAAACAAAACACAAAAAATGATTTTTGACCCCCTCTATCTTCTTGTAATCGGTATCGGCATGGGCCTGAGCCTCTATGCTTCCAGTATCACGAAAGGACGCTTTCGTAAATACAGCCAATACACAACCAGGTCCCGCCTGACGGGAGCCGATATTGCCCGCAACATATTGAAAGACAACAACATCAGCGATGTTAGCATTGAGCGGGTTCCTGGCGAGTTGAGTGATCATTACGATCCACGCACCAAGACACTTCGCCTCAGCCAGTCCGTTCATGACTCCAACAGTATGGCTGCCTTTGGAGTTGCTGCCCATGAGGTTGGGCATGCGATACAGCACGCCCAATCCTACGCCCTGCTCGGATTCCGCTCCGCTTGGGTGCCCGTGGCAAATCTCGGAGGCGGTCTATCGATGATCGTTATCATGTTAGCCTTTTTTATGGGAGGAGTACAGTCCGCAACCGGTGCATCGTTATCTTGGTTGGGCGTATTGCTCTTTGGATGCACAACTGTTTTCACCCTTGTAACCTTGCCAGTGGAATTTGATGCAAGCAATCGTGCCATTTCCTGTTTGCAACGAGGTGGATATGTAACGGAGAAGGAATTGGACGGTGCCCGTAAAGTTCTCAACGCTGCAGCCATGACTTATGTGGCTGCCTTTGTTACTTCTTTACTTACCTTAGTATACTGGGCATTCCGGTTGGGCTTGATTGGTGGTCGCAGAGACTAGCCCCGCACCTTCCCACCTTTTTTAGTCTCCGTATATCCCTTATTTGAGGTTATCATTGTGTATCCTAATTTGCCCATGGTTGGCTATTGAAAGTTGTATTTCAGTCATATTTGAATACAAACTCTCTCTTTAAAACCATTTTACTAATCTTCCAAAGCTAATGGTCTCCTCCCAACTCCATTTCATTAGGATACTCTTTTTGTCCTTTTTTCTCACTACCTTGAGTGTACACCTTCAAGGTAAAATCGCTCTGCAAAAGGACCACCACATTTCCATGATCGGAGGGGGTATGGGGTCAAGAATGATTCATTACGGCCATTTCGAAACAGAAATGCAGTTACGCTTTCCCCATCATCGTCTGGTCATTCGAAATATGTGCGATGAAGGAAACACCCCTGGCTTTCGTCCCCATCCTGGGCGTCCCGAGGAGGAGCAATTTGCCTTTCCGGGTGCTAAGAACCTGGTTCCTCCCCGCTTTTTGGCCAAAAGTTCTCCCGCCGGCTTTTTTGAGAACCCGGATCAGTGGCTCACCCGTTTGCAGACTGACATCATCCTCGCATTCTTTGGTTTCAATTCCTCCTTTTCTGGACCTGACGGCTTGGATGCGTTCAAGAAAGAACTTTCCTACTTTATAGATCACACGCTCCGCCAGCGTTATAACGGGGAATCCCAGCCATTGATTGCATTGATTTCGCCGACCGCTGTCGAACCAACCCTAGGAGTGACCACCGGCGAAAATCAAAATGCAAATCTTAATCTCTACACCCAGGCGATGCACGAGATTGCCAAAAAGAAAAGAATTACTTTTGTGAATGCATACCATCCTTCCCTCGCCTGGTACCAAGAGGGAGAGAGACATACCATTGACGGTGCACTACTGAACGAGCAGGGAAATCAAAAACTCGCCAAGCTCTTGTGTGACCAAATTTTCGGGAGGGGAAATCCGGATGAAAAAAGAAGGTCTACGGTTCACGAGGCAGTCATGGATAAAAACTTTTACTGGCTGAATGACTTTAAAGTTCCCAACGGTGTCCATGTCTACGGCAGGCGTTACAATCCATATGGTCCCAAGAACTATCCCTATGAAATTCAGAAAACACGCCAGTTTACGGAAATCCGAGACCGGGCCATCTGGGCAGCCAGTATTGGACAGGGAACCCGGTTATTTTTTGAGGATGAACCTCCCGGCAATAGCCGCTTAAGTGCGGGATGGAATTTTGTTGGTGCACCAGAACCTGTGCTTTCAGGGCAAAAATCATTACTGAGAGAGGGCAAAGGAAGTACTCAGGTGGTGGTGGATCAATTCCGCTACCCTCACGAGGTAAGCGACCGGGAAGAGGAATTTTTCGCATGGGTTTACTTGGACCCCAAGAATCCTCCCAAGCAAATCATGATTCAATTCCATAATGGAAACTGGGAGCATCGTGCATTCTGGGGTGAAAATTTAATTCCTTATGGAATTGATGGGACCACTGGGCGTCGAAGGATGGGGAATTTACCTGGCAAAGGAAAGTGGCACCGTTTATCCGTGCGGGCACACCAAATCGGACTGGATGTGGACTCCAAAATTTACGGAATGGCCATCACTCAATGGGGTGGCAAAAGTTACTGGGACAGAACTGGGGTGCACTTTGGGAACATCAATCTCGAGGAGGAAGACCGAAGGACAGTCCGCCTGCCCAAGGTGGAAACCAATTACCGGTCTGACAATATCAAGGCGGGTAAATTAAAATACACGCCCGGTGAAGAAGCGGTGAAATATCTTAAGACCGCACCCGGCTACAAAGTGGAGCTTTTTGCGGACGAAAAAAGGTTTCCTGATTTGGCAAACCCCGTACAGATGTCATTCGACAATAAAGGTAGGCTATGGGTTGCCACCATGGCAAGTTACCCACATTACCGCATTGGCGATCCCAAGCCTCAGGACAAACTGATCATTTTTGAGGATACCGACAAAGATGGTAAAGCCGACAAACAAACCAACTTTGCCGAGGATTTGCATATTCCCATCGGTTTCGAAATTTCGCATGACGGCGTCTATGTTTCCCAGGGAGCAAATCTCATACTTCTTAAGGATACCGATGGAGACGACCGTTATGACCAAAAAGAGGTAGTCCTGAGTGGATTTGATGACCATGACACTCACCACGCAATCTCCGCCTTCTGTGCGGACCCTTCGGGGGCAATCCTCATGGGCGAGGGCATTTTCCTGCACAGCAATGTGGAAACGGTATTTGGTCCAATCCGTGGAACCAATGGTGGATTCTTCCGTTATTCCCCCCAAAACAAAAGCCTCACCAGGCACGCCCAATTAAAAATTCCCAATCCCTGGGGAATCGCAGTTGATGCTTATGGGCAGGAATTCTTTCTGTTCACTTCGGGGCCCAACCTTGGATGGATGTTACCGGGCAATATTAATGCAAGGTATGGAGCAAACTTGACTGCAAACAACTTACTGGAAAGCAATCAGGTACGACCAACCTCAGGGTTGGAAATTGTATCCAGCAGGCACTTCCCGGATGAAGTTCAAGGGGATGTTCTAATCAATAACAACATTGGATTTCTAGGCATCAAACAGCACCAAAAAATAGATGATGACCCAGGTTTCAAGATGCAATACCGGCAGGATTTACTCTTTTCCACCGACACCAACTTCCGCCCGGTTGACCTGGAGTTTGCTCCGGATGGTTCCCTGTATGTGGTGGATTGGCACAATGCCTTGATTGGCCATATGCAGCACAACGCACGCGACCCCAACCGCGATCATGTGCATGGAAGAATTTACCGGATTACCTACCCCGCCCGCCCCCTCATTGCTCCAGCAAAGATTGATGGGGCGTCCATCCCGGAACTTTTGGAAAACCTAAAACTCCCGGAACTACGTACCCGTTATCGTACCCGCCGGGAGCTCCGTACCCGCAACCCCAATCATGTTGCCAAAGCAGCCAAAGAATGGGCTGCTTCTCAAGCAGATCATCGTTTAAAACTTGAAGCACTGTGGGTCAGCTGGGGAGCAGACCGTTTAAATAAAGATCTGCTTTTAGATTTACTGGGTTCCAAAGATCATCGGGTAAGAGCAGCCGCAGTTCAAGTTTTACGACAAAATTTATATAATTTTGAAAACGAAGCTACCCTGCTGACTAAAGCTGCTCAGGACGAACATGGCAGGGTACGACTTGCCGCGGCAACCGCAGCGTCCTACCTACCCAGACAGGAAGGTACGGCCATTGTGGACGAAGTGAGAAAAAAAGGCGTCTCCGCTTCTTACAATTCAAGTCTCAACTATGCGGAGGGTGCACTTCAAAATAACCTGGATACCTTTGTGGAGGAAAAGCACCTCGTCCATGCTCCTGAACATCTGTCCCTATCGGAAGCCCGTTTGTTCATGAAGGGTGCTGAAATCTATGAAAAAGAAGGTTACTGTGGCACCTGCCATCAGGAAAATGGATTGGGCCTTCCTGATGCCGGTTTCCCTCCTCTCGCGGACACAATGTGGGTGAATGGGGACAACGAGCGCTTGATCAAGCTCACTCTCAAGGGACTGATGGGACCCATCGAAGTAAAAGGCAGACAATACCCAGGCTTAGTACCCATGACTCCATTTGAAAGCCTGCTCAATGATTATGACGCAGCGGCTGTGCTTACTTTCATCAGGAATTCCTTTGGTAACAAGACCGAACCGATTCTTCCCTGGCAGGTAAGTAAAGTTCGTACGGAGATCAAGGGCAAGCAAGGGTTTTACAGTCCCGATGAACTGTTGACCGCTCATCCCCATTGATTTTCAGGTTGCCCCTTTGCTTTGGGCCCTAAAGAGCATTAATAACCTACACCTCTATTTCTTCGGCAATATCCTCGAGAGGATAGGTCCAAATTTCCGACAGGGTCGGATGATACCAATCTGCTTTTAGTAAATCTTGCACCGTCGCCTTCAAGGCAACAGCCACCGATAGGGAGTGAATCAATTCACCGGCATCCTTGGATACGCACTCAGCACCCAGAACAACCCCATTGGACCGATCCGCATGCACCGCCACATACCCATATTTCGCTTCCATGAGAATTGATTTCCCATGATCGTCGAAGGGAAAGGAAGCAGAAACTGGATCGAGTCCCCGTTCTCGAATTTGATCAGGTGACAGCCCTACCCGTGCGACCTGAGGATCAGTAAAGACAACCCCCAGTAAGTTGTCGTAATGAATGGGCTCAACTTTTTGCCCAAATGCATGACGGGCTGCGGTTTCCCCCTGCTTGATTGCAATATGAACAATTTCGTGAGGGCCAGCACAATCTCCGGCGGCATAAACATGATCGAGAGAAGTTTTCTGATACGCATTCGTGCGGATATGACCACTTTTTAAAAGCTCCACACCACACTCTTTCAGCCCAAGTCCCTGGGTGACAGGAGAACGGCCAAGGGCATGAAAGAGGAAGTTTGTCTCAATAGAGCAGGAATTCCCGTTCCATTCATAGTTCACTCGTACCCGATCGCCCCCCAATGATTCGATGGATTGTAAAGCCGTATTGGTTTGAAGATCTATCCCATTGTCACGCAACGCCTGCCCAACCACAGCGCCTGCCTCGATTGAAAATTCCTTAAGTACCTGGTTACTTCTTTGCAGTTGAGTAACGCGGCAACCCACACGGACCAGAAACTGTGCCAGCTCACAGGCAACAATTCCCCCGCCCAATACCACACATTCTTCGGGCAAAGTATCTAAATTCAACACATCATCACTGGTTTTGTAGGGAGCATGGGCCAAACCGGGAAGGTTTGGCGTTTTAATACCTGATCCGGTGGAGATTAAGATTTTTTGCCCATGAAGTTCGATGCCATCCTCAAGCCGAATGGTATGGGATCCGGAGAGAACTCCTTTTTGCCTGTAGAGGGAAAACCTCCCATCCTCCAATTGTTCCTTGCGGTAATCTGAAAATTCCTTGATCACTTCCCGCTTTCTTTGCTGCATAGCAGCCAGATTCGCCACTGGTTGACTACCCTTAAATCCAAATAAATCTCCTTGCTGAGCAAGATGGAGAACTTCAGCAGAATAGATCAAAGTCTTGGAAGGCATGCACCCCCTGAGAATACAAAGTCCACTCAGTTCGGATGCACCATCCACAACCGCTACCCGCTTCCCCAGTTCGTGGGCCGTACGGGCGGCGGCATACCCTGCACTTCCTCCTCCCAAAACAATAAAATCAAATTTTTGTGTTTCCCTATTCTTCATAATAACTTCGCTGATAATTTGATTAACTGACGATCCGCACTCGATTTGCAAACAAAGATGACTGCCCTTTGGGGACATTCGATTAATAGGCACACTATAATAGAATTGATTCGTTCACATTTTTTGCCAAAGATACATATTTCAAATGATCAAACTTCAAGAATATAAAGAGGGAGAAGTTGTTTTACCAGAAGGCGAGCTTGGCACTGGGTTCTGCATTTTGGAGAGCGGTGTCCTCGAAGTGATCCGGGACAACCGTGTTCTTAGTGAGATCGATATGAAAGGTGCCATATTTGGTGAACTTAGTGAAATCCTGGGCATGAAAAGGGATGCAGCCATCCGTGCGAAAACCGCAGCCAAGGTCCGTCATGTGGAGGAAAGTATTGCCGACATTGTCACGAAAAACCCCAAAGTAGCCCTCAAGCTTATCCGTACGCTCGGGCGCCGGTTATACAGGATGAACAAAATTGCCCCCAGGGGTGACTCCGACTTTAACATTTTCAAAAAAGCAGACGGGGGTAAGGTGCTTGATGTTACCGATAACACCATCCGGATACTGGTGGTGGACGATAAGCCCAATATCATCAAACAGCTGACCGACATGTTTGCGAAAAGCCAGTGGCAAGTCGAGGGAGCAAAGGATGAACAATGTGCCCTGGATGCATGTGAGCACAGCCACTACTCCGCCATACTCATCAGTATGGCGTTACCCGGTGATTCCGCAATTGATTTGCGGAGAAAACTAAAAACCAATCACCGGGTGCTAAGCACCCCCGTTGTAGGTATGATCGTGATGGGCGATCAGGCTGCCCAAAAGAAAGCTTTGGATGCTGGTTTTGCTGACTGCATTACCAAACCATTTGACCAAAATAAAACGGATGCAGTCATGTATAAGGTTATGAACCTTGATTCATCCGCCCGATATTTCAAATTCATTGAGGACTATCTGCTTTTCGAACTACCCTCCGAACTCTCCCCGTTTGTCATTAATGACATTAAGGAGAATATGGACCAACGGATTCGCAACACCATTAACGAAGGAATCCTTAAACTGGTTATTGATGTTTCGTCCCTCGAAGAAGTGGAGGAAGAAGCCATTGAAGTGGTGGGTGAATTTGCAGAAAAAATAGAGGATATGAAGTTGCCCATGCGGGGTGCGATTATTGCAACCGGAGAGGATGCAGAAATGTGGAACAATCTTGATGGTTGTGAAAATTGGGCCATCTGTGAGAACCTTGAAGAAGCCAAAGAATCTTTTACCCGAGAGATTGAGGACGAAGAGGACTAATTTCATTGCTTCCCTTCTTTCTCTGCTGATCCTTTTCCCTGACTCCCCCCAACTGGTTTCCTCCTGATGTCCACCTCTACGGATGCCGAAAAAGCACGCCATGCCTTTCTTGAGTTTCAAAACCGGGTATGCGACCAGTTGCTTGACGAAGATCCAACCTGCAAATTTGTAGAAGAAGAATGGGAGCGTGAAGAAGGGGGCGGAGGAGTCACCCGGGCATTCGCAAAAGGAGGCTCCCTAGAGAAAGGTGGGGTGAATTTTTCCGATGTCCAGGGAACTGAACTCCCCCCTTCTGCCACACAAAACCGGCCGGAATTGTGCGGTCTGCCCTTTCGGGCAATGGGAGTTTCCGCAGTTTTCCACCCTTACAATCCCTATGTGCCCACGAGCCATGCCAATATCCGGTATTTTGAGGCAGGACCCGAAGATGAACCCGTTGCATGGTGGTTTGGAGGAGGCTTTGACCTAACTCCCTATTACCCCTTTTTAGAGGATGTGATTTTTTGGCACAAGCAGGCCAAATCTGTATGTGACCCATTTGGTGATGATCTTTATCCAAAATTCAAAAATTGGTGCGACCAATACTTTTTCCTCCCCCACCGAAACGAGACCCGTGGGGTTGGAGGATTATTTTTTGATGATTTGAACCTGGAGGATTTTGACCGCACCCTCGAATTTGCCTTAAAGGTAGGCAATTGTTTTTGTGATTCTTACTTTGAAATTTTTGAAAAAAGAAAGACCACTCCGTTTGGACAGAAACAGAGAAATTTCCAGAAATACCGCCGGGGGCGCTATGCCGAGTTCAACCTGGTGTATGACCGGGGCACTCTCTTTGGACTGCAGTCGAAGGGAAGGACCGAATCAATCCTCATGTCCATGCCACCCGAAGTATCCTGGACTTATGGTTGGACACCGGAAAAGAATTCCCCCGAGGAAGAACTTTATCGCTCCTACCTTCATCCACGGGATTGGTTAAAAGAAAAGGCATGACCGGACGAAGCTTATTTCAACAAACCCTTAAAGGCGAAAATCATAGCGGTCGCCCTCCCCTGTGGGTGATGAGACAGGCGGGCAGGTATCTCCCGGAATATCGAGAATTAAAAACCAAGCATTCTTTTGTCGAGATGGTTAAAACTCCAGAACTGGCAACTGAGGTGACTTTGCAACCTCTTCGTCGGTTTGAACTCGATGCAGCCATAGTCTTCAGTGATATTCTGGTGATTCCTGAGGCGATGGGTCAGCCTTATGATTTCAGAAATGGGGGCGGAATCGAAATGACAACCAAACTGACTCAGGACGATGATATCGAAAAACTTTCTGAATCTGGTATCGAAGATAAGCTCTCCTATGTTTCCGAAACTTTAAAAATTCTTCGAGAAGAACTCGGAGAAAACCATGCCCTGTTGGGATTCTGCGGTTCACCATGGACTCTCGCCTGCTATATGATTGAAGGTGGATCGGCAGATGGCTTCCCCAAGGCACTGGCATGGGCAAAAAATCGCCCAGCTTCCTTTCAGCGAATCCTTGAAAAGATCACCTCGGCTCTCATCGAATACATAAGGATGCAGGCAAAATGCGGAGTGGATGCCCTGCAGATTTTTGATAGTTGGCACAATCTTTGCCCCCCCGAACATTTGTGGGATTACTCCCTAAGATGGATTGCTCAAATTATTGAAAATGTGCCCAAAGACCTTTCCTTAATCGTTTATGCCAACTCCACGGTTGATGGATTATCTGAAATTGTCCGAACAGGTACAACCGCCCTGGGAGTTCATCACCAAGCCAGCCTTGAGCAAGCCCGAAAATTGTATCCTTGCCCTCTGGTACTTCAGGGAAACCTTAACCCTGAAGTGATGGAAACCCATGCAGACCATGTTGTCATGGAGACCACCAAAATTTTGGATTCCATGAAAAATGACCCAGCCCACATCATGAACCTGGGTCATGGAATCAGGCCAAATGCAAAAATTGAATGCATGGAAGCCCTTGTTTCTACCGTTCGTTCTTACAAGGATTGAGCCGTGCTTAAAAGGGGTTGCCCGTTTGGCGTTAAGGCACAAATCGAACTGACCGCTTCCTCGAAATCCTCATACCCTTCCACGATTTCTATTTCCATACGCAGATAATACAGGGGGATAACTGGCTTAAATTGTTCGGGTATCCTGACCGCATCTTTCTCGGTGGTTACCATCACTTCAACCCCTGCATTTTTTGCCTGCTGAAAAAGCCTGTCCAATTCCTCTTTTTCATAACGGTGATGATCGAGGAATCTTTTCTTGTACCTCAACTCGCCCGACATCCGATGAATTAATTGCTCAAAACCACGGGGGGATGCAATGCCTGAAAACATTCCCACATGGAGCTCATAAAGAAAGTTTAATTTCTGTTCGATCTTACCGTTTACCTCCCTGAAGACTTTAGGCTTATGGGCACAACGGATAATTTCCGCGTTCCGGTTGTGCCTTCGTATGGTTTCAAGTAATTCAAGCTGCGGTTCAACCTCGGACTTGGTTACCAGCACATATGATGCCCGGGAAAGATGGCGTACTGGTTCTCTCAGAATCCCACGGGGTAATAGTTTACGATTCCCAAATGGATTTAATTGATCAACCAGAAGGAGATTCATATCTGCATGAATGGGCAGGTATTGAAAGCCATCATCTAGAATTAAAACATCCACCCCAAATTCCTTTATGGCAAACTTACCAGCCCGCACTCTGTCTTTATCCGTTAAAACGATAACCCCAGGCAAATTGTGTGCCAGCATGTAGGGTTCGTCCCCAGCTTCCTCTGAATCAAGGAGTACGCGATGCCCATCACTGACCACCTTGGTGGATCCCTGTGTTTTCGATGAATTTTCCTCTTTGCTTTTGTATCCCCTACTAAGCACAGCCACTTTTTTCCCTTTTGCCTGAAGCTCTCGTGAAAGTCTTTCAACAACTGGGGTCTTTCCTGTCCCGCCCATGGTCAGATTTCCTACAACAATAACTAAACAATCCAGCCGGGTGGTATGGAGAAGAAAACTTTTGGAGTACAAAAGCAACCGGCTCCAAACAATCCCATAAAAAATATATGAAAATGGATTGAGGATAAGTCCAAACAACCGAGCAGAAATGGAAAGATCACGATCGTACAGCACGCCCTCAACGAAGCTTTCAAAATCGTTCCATTTTTGTTTTACCCAATCAAGCCCGCTTTGATGCTTCATAAGTCACTAAAATTAAGCCAATTCAAGTTTCTTTCAATCCGATTCCCCTTGTGATTCCTTTGATCCATTGACTTTTTTTGACTAAGGTATTTGATATTCCTCTTTTACCTAGACCAAATCATGCAGGTAACCCTTCTAAAATCAAAGCTTCATCGAGCACAAGTAACTGGCGTTAACCAGAATTATTCCGGCAGCCTTTCCATAGACCAGGATCTACTTGATGCGGCCGGTTTTTTGCATCATGAGAAAATCCTGGTGGGAAATATTACCAACGGGGAAAGGTTTGAAACATATTGTATTCCCGCCCCTCGAGGCTCAGGTGAAATTGCCCTGAATGGGGCTGCCGCACATAAGGGAAAAATTGGTGATTTTTTGGTAATTCTCACTTTTGTCTCACTCAATCCCGATGAAGCTGCAGTTTGGGAACCTAAGCTCGTCCTGGTAGGCAAGAAAAACCTAAAGCATGAAATTATCTCCTCCCCAGCTCCTCTTTCCCATGATTGATTATAAATTGCATATTCCTGGTCCGGTAGATGTATCTGCCGAAGCCTACCAAGCCATGTCAACCCGCGTTATGGGGCACAGAAGTCCAGACTTTGTAGATCTGTACCAATCTTGCCAGCCGCAATTGCAGGAACTTTTTCAAACTAAAGACCCGGTGTTCCTTTCCACTTCCAGTGCCTGGGGAGTTATGGAAGGTGCCGTTCGTAACTTGTGTGCCAAAAAAACGCTTTGTTGTATGTGTGGTGCATTTTCAGACAAATGGCTGGATGTGGCACAGCGGTGTGGAAAAGAAGCAGATGGTTTGGCAGTTGAATGGGGAACCCATATTGATCCAGTATTGCTCGATCAAAAGTTATCGACCGGGGAATACGATCTGGTAACCCTGGTACACAACGAAACTTCCTGTGGAATGATGAATCCCCTTGAGGAAATCATGAAAGTCTTGGCAAAATATCCCGATGTTATTTCGGTAATTGATACAGTCAGTTCTTTTTCGGTGGTTCCAATCCCCAAAGATCTTTGGGGAATCGATGTGATCCTAACCGGCTCCCAAAAGGCCCTTGCCCTCCCCCCTGGGCTCGCTTTACTGACCGTATCCGAACGGGCCTTTACCAGGGCCGAAAGTATTGAAGGCCGGGGTTATTATTTCGATTTTATTGAATTCCTCAAAAATCACGAAAAAGGCATGACCCCCAGCACTCCTGCCATTCCTCAGATTCACGGCCTTAAATATACCCTGGATAAGATTTTTTCTGAAGGTGTGGAAGCCAGGCATAACCGCCATGCCCGTTTAAACGAAATGGTCCATCATTGGGTTGAGGAAAAAGGATTTGTTCTATTACCTGAAAAACAATACTCCTCCAAATCCCTCACCTGTGTCCGCAATAACCTGGAAATGGATGTCGGAGGGTTTGTCAAAGCTCTCCGGGTTGAGAAGAAACTGGCGATTGATGGAGGTTATGGAAAAATTAAAGGGAAAACATTCCGTATTTCTAACATGGGCAATGAGACGGATGAATCTATGTCTCACTTACTCAAATCCATGGATGATGTATTGCCCCGCTTCTTACCCGCTTAACCCTAAAAGATTCCAGCATAAACTTTGATCCGACCCCCAGCATTCCTCCGAAAAGGCCAATGAAAAAACTTATAATAGCAGAAAAACCTAGTGTTGCACGTGATTTGGCCAAGGCTTTGGGCAATGTACCCAAAAAAGAAGATTACTTTGAGAACGAGGAATGGATTATTGACAGTGCCATCGGGCATTTGGTCGAGTTGTACATGCCTGACGATTTTGACAAGAAGTTAAAGGCTTGGAAAATAGCCAACCTCCCCATTATTCCGCCTAAGTTCGAGCTGAAACCCGTGGCAACCGCCAAGAAAAAGTTCCAGAGCTTAAAAAAGCAGCTCAAAAGAAAGGATGTTGATTTTGTCATTAATGCCTGTGACGCAGGCCGGGAAGGAGAGCTCATCTTCAATTACATCCACGAGCTTTCCGGCTCCAAACTTTCGATCAAGAGGCTGTGGCTTTTGTCCATGACCGACAAATCAATCCGTGATGCATTTGAACACCTTCGTGAAGGCAGTCAAATGCAGCCCCTCCTTGATGCGGCCAGATGCCGGTCGGAATCAGATTGGCTCATTGGAATTAATGGAACGCGGGCAGTTACCATCAAGCGTAACAAGGCGAGCAGCAGGCAGGTATCCACAGTTGGGAGGGTACAAACCCCCACCCTCTCCCTTGTAATTGAACGGGAACACGAGATCCAAAGCTTTAAGCCGCAGACTTACTTTACCATCCGGGCAAATTTTGAAATTCCCCATGGAACTTATCAAGGGATTTACCAAAAACCAGACTTTAAGAAAGACGATCAAAATGACCGTGACCGCATAGACCGGATATGGGATAAGGAGGAAGCCGAATCGATTTTTGAAATGGTTGAGCAGGCAAGCAATTGTCCGGTTACTGAAGCCAAAAAACGATCCAAACAAAGCTCGCCCAGACTTTACGACCTTACCACGCTGCAACGGGAAGCTAACCGCTTGCACAGCCTTCCGGCAAGTCGGACTCTTCAGATTGCCCAAGCGCTCTATGAAAAGCACAAAGTAATCACTTACCCGCGTACTGACTCCAAGGCTTTGCCCGAAGATTATGTAGCTACCTGCCAGGATTTATTGAAAAGAGTAACTGGGGACTATCAACCCTTTGCCGCCTCGGTTCTTCAGCATAACTGGATCAACCCCAGCGACAAAAAAGTATTTAACAATAAACAGATCAGTGATCACTTTGCGATTATTCCCACCCCGACCAGTCCTTCCAAACTCGATCCCACGGAATGGAAAATTTACAACCTGATTCTCAAGAGGTTTATTGCGGTATTCTATCCACCTGCGGAGTGGGATATTACCACGCGGGTCACAAGTGTTGCCCATCATTCCTTCAAAACCGAAGGGAAGGTGTTGGTCGATCCATCCTGGTTGTCAATTTATGGTAAAGATCAAGCAACTGAAGACAATTTGCCTGCTCTTGGCTCAGAAAAAGAGTCTACATTTCTTGATGCCGAGTTAATTTCCGATGAAACAAACCCTCCCCCCCGTTACACCGAAGCCACCCTGCTCTCTGCTATGGAAGGTGCCGGCAAACTGGTTGATGACGAGGAAATTGCTGAGGCACTCAAAGAAAAAGGCTTAGGCACACCAGCCACGAGGGCTTCCACTATTGAGCATCTGATTAAAGAGAAGTATCTTCGGAGAGAGAGTACCGAACTATCCCCCTCCTTAAAGGCAGAAGATCTCTTTCAGTTTTTACATGCTGCCGGGGTGGAAGTATTGACCAGTCCAGCTATGACCGGCGAATGGGAACAAAAACTTAGACAAATTGAAGAAGGAAAATTGTCGAGGACCTCCTTTATGGATGAGATTTCCAGACTGACCCGAGAATTTGTAGAAAAAACAACCGGTTTTGATGAAACCAGTGCATCTCTTAAGGAAACAAACCTACGCTCTCCCCTAGATGGGCAGCCCTTGTTCGAAGGACTTAATTTTTATCAAAATACAACCGGTGATTTTAAAATTTCTAAAAATATTGCCGGCCGTCGTCTCACTGTGGATGAGGTGGGGGTACTACTGAAAGATAACCGAGTCGGTCCACTGGACGATTTCATATCCAAAACCGGCAAGAGGTTCTCTGCTATGCTGAAGATGGAAGAGGACTACAAAATCAGCTTTCTTTTTGACAACTCAAGGGATGAACAAGAGGAATCTGTGGAAAAGGATATGATTAAAACAGCCCCAGTTGTGAGCGACTGCCCGATTTGCGATGGGTCAGTTCATCAGACTGACCTGTCTTACCTCTGCTCCAACAACAAAAGAATTGCGGAAAACGGCTCCTGTACTTTTCGCATTACCCGAAAATTACTCGATAAAGAAATACCCTTGGAGGAATTCCAAAAGCTGATTAACGAGAAGAAAACTGGATTAATTAAAGGGTTTATATCAAGAAGAACCAAAAGACGCTTTGATGCTAATTTACTGCTCAAAGACAATGGATCCATTGGGTTTGATTTCCCACCAAAGAAAAAGAAATCTGCCTGAGCCGGTTTTCCTGTATGCCCATTTTCAAGTATCTAGTCTTAAACAAAAGCAATATTCCGCAATATATTGAAATTGAGCAACCAGTGAATGAGGAACCCCTAGTCGAGCATCCTTTAACTGGTGAACCCATAGAAAGAGTCCTTTACGCTCCCACCATAACCCTTAATCATTCTTCCATTCGGGAAAAAAAGACCCTTTCTGCAGATCATTTAAAAAAGCACGGCTTTTCGGTTTTCCAAAAAAATAAAAATTCAAAGGATTACACTCAAACCCTTGGGGAAAACCCTAATATCAACCCTTCAAATGGCTGAATCATTCTCAAAATCTGGGAAACCAAACTGGTTAAGAGCCAAGTTGCCCTCCGGTCCTGAATACGGAAGAGTCCGGAATTTGGTTGATAAAAATCAACTGCACACAGTTTGCCAGAGTGCACAATGCCCGAATATGGGGGAATGCTGGTCCCGGGGCACGGCCACACTGATGATCCTTGGAAATATTTGTACCAGGGCATGTACCTTTTGCGCCATCCAAACAGGAAAGCCTACAGAACTGGATTTGGCAGAACCCCCCAGAGTCGCGGATGCAGTTGCCAAAATGAGCCTCAAACACTGTGTGCTTACTTCCGTTGCCCGTGACGACCTACCGGATGGCGGGGCTAAAGTATGGGCTGCCACCATTCGTGCAGTCAGAAACCGCAACCCCGAAACTGCTATTGAAGTATTGGTTCCGGATTTCAAAGGAAATTTCCAGTCCCTTGATCTAGTACTGGATGCCAAGCCTGACATTTTTAACCATAACCTGGAAACCGTCGAACGCTTACAAAAACCCATTCGCAAAACCGCAAATTACCAAAGAAGCCTCGACGTTCTTGCTCATGCAAAAGGTCGTGGGTTCCCCATAAAATCAGGTATTATGCTTGGGCTTGGGGAAAAAGAGGACGAAATCAGAAAGGCCCTCCGTGATTTAGCAGAAATTGGACTCAATGTATTGACCCTTGGCCAATATCTGCAGCCAAGTGCTGAATATTCACCAATTGATCGCTGGGTAACGCCAGATGAGTTTGATTCATGGAAAATTGAAGCCCTGGACCTTGGTATCGATGTGGTTGAGTCAGGACCACTCGTGCGTTCGTCCTATCATGCAGATGAACAGTCAGATAGATTTGCCAGCCAATCCAAACTTCCAGAACTAACTGCTTAATCGTTCTTATGGACAAACCGTATACGGTTTTTGTCTCTTGTCGATTATTCGACCAATAGAAAAGGCGTTTCCCGAGGGAAACGCCTTTTCAAATTTAAGTGCAAGACAGATTCTTACATCATACCATGGTCGTGGCCGTGTCCGCCAGGAGCAGGTTTTTCTGCTTCTGGAATATCGGTGATCATGCAGTCGGTGGTTAACAGAAGACCGGATACCGACCCTGCATTTTGCAATGCAGTACGGGTAACCTTAGTTGGGTCAACAACACCAGCTTTAATCAAGTCTTCGTAGGTGTCAGTAGCCACATTATAACCCATTCCAGACTTGGACTTGAGCACTTGTTGAACAACCAACGAACCTTCTACACCCGCATTGTCGCAAAGCTTGCGCAAAGGAGACTCAATCGCACGACGGACAATACCGGCACCAATTTGCTCATCACCCTCAAGGGTTTCTGCTGATTTTTCAATTGCATTGGCGGCACGGAGGAGAGCAACACCACCGCCAGGAAGAATACCTTCCTCAACGGCAGCACGGGTGGCATGTAAGGCATCTTCAACCCGAGCTTTCTTTTCCTTCATTTCAGGCTCGGTAGCTGCACCCACATTAATCACTGCAACGCCACCTGCCAACTTAGCGAGACGCTCCTGAAGTTTTTCGCGATCGTAATCGGAAGTGGTCTCATCAATTTGACGACGGATTTGCTTAACGCGTCCCTGAATATCGGATGCTTTTCCTGCACCTTCAACAATCACGGTGTTTTCCTTGTCAACTGATACCCGTTTGGCTTGTCCAAGATCGGCAAGCTGAACATTCTCCAATTTGATACCAAGGTCTTCAGTAAGGCAACGTCCACCGGTAAGGATAGCGATATCACGAAGGATTTCCTTGCGGCGATCTCCAAAGCCTGGAGCTTTTACTGCACAAGCATTGAGGGTTCCGCGAAGTTTGTTCACTACCAAGGCAGCCAAGGCTTCACCTTCGATATCTTCTGCAATGATAAGCAGAGGTTTGCCTTGCTTGGAAACCAACTGAAGGAGAGGAAGCAACTCATTTAAAGCACTGATCTTTTTCTCATGGATGAGAATGTAGCAGTCTTCGAGGGCTGTTTCCATGGTTTCGTTGTTGGTGCAGAAGTAAGGACTAAGATATCCTTTATCAAACTGCATACCCTCAACTACGTCTAAAGTAGTCTCAATACTTTTAGCCTCTTCAACTGTAATGGTGCCATCCTTGCCAACTTTGTCCATTGCATCAGCGATAATTTCACCGATTTCATTGTCCCAGTTAGCAGATACAGTGGCGACCTGACGGACCTCTTCGCGGTCCGAAACTTTTTTACTGTCACGGAGCAATTTAGCCACTCCTGCTTCAACTGCTTTGTCGATTCCGCGTTTCAGGTAAACCGGATTGGCTCCCGCAGCAACATTTTTGAGACCTTCACGGTAAATTGCTTGGGCAAGAACGGTTGCGGTAGTGGTACCATCTCCAGCTAGATCGGAAGTTCTGGATGCAACCTCACGAACCATTTGGGCACCCATGTTTTCATAGGGATCTTCAAGCTCAATCTCCTTCGCAACAGTTACACCGTCTTTGGTGACCGTTGGAGAACCGAATTTTTTGTCAATCAAGACATTACGACCCTTAGGTCCAAGCGTTACGCTGACTGCGTCAGCAAGTGTCGACACGCCTTTAAGAATTTTCTTGCGGGCGGCTTCGTCGAATAGAATTTGTTTAGCCATTTTTACTTCTTTGTTTTTGGAAGTTTACGATTTGTGAATGAATCAACCAATAATCCCGAGGATATCTTCCTCGCGGAGAATCTTGTACTCGACATCCTCGACTTTTACATCGGTTCCGCCGTATTTACTGATTAAGACTTTGTCTCCCTTTTTTACTTGAAAGGGAACATCATTGCCAGAGTCGTCCTTTTTCCCTGTACCCAGGGCGACAACTTCCGCTTCTTGCGGCTTTTCTTTAGCTGAATCAGGGATGATGATCCCGCCCTTTACTTGCTCGTCTTCATCGACTTGCTTTACCAGAACGCGATCTCCCAGTGGAGTGATTTTTGGTTTACTCATATTCCTTAGTTTTTGGGTTTAGTTAGATTATATTTTATGATTAACAGGCGGAAGTAAGGTGCATGAGCACCAACATCCTAAATTTTGGAGAAGCAGTTTTTCAGGATCCCTTCTTTTCTTCCTTATCATCGTCAACCACTTCAAAATCGGCATCGACGATGTCATCTTCTTTGGATTTTTCACTGCCTCCCGACTGTGTCTTTGCACTGTCTTCGCCAGATGAGGAGGAAGAATCAGGCCCCGCTTGGGCGGCTTGTTTGGCCAGTTCCTCAAAACCCTTTTCTAATTTTTGCTTGGCTTCTTTGAGGGATGAAGGTGTGGAGGACGGTTCATCCAATACTTTTTTAGCATCGGAGAGCATATCGCCTATTTTCTTTTTTAAATCTTCAGGTGCCTTATCTCCGAGATCGGACAATTGCTTTTCGCATTGATAGACCAAGGAATCCAATTCGTTGCGGGTTTGAACAGATTCTTTTTTCTCTTTATCCTGCTCTGCAAATTTTTCTGCTTCCTTCTTAAGTCGCTCAACTTCCTGTTCGTCCATGCTAGAGGAACCGGAAATGGTAATTTTTTGATCCTTGCCAGTATCCTTATCCTTGGCGGTTACATTAAGAATACCGTTAGCATCGATGTCGAAAGTTACCTCAATTTGGGGCGTTCCGCGGGGTGCGGGACGGATACCATCAAGCTTGAAAGTCCCAAGGGTTTTGTTGTCCTGCGACATGGCTCGCTCGCCTTGCAAAACCACAATATCAACTGCAGGCTGGTTATCAGCAGCGGTTGAAAAAACCTGTGATTTTTTGGTTGGAATTGTGGTGTTACGCTCAATCATTGGAGTCGAAACAGCCCCTGCAGTCTCAATACCCAAGGTCAGTGGAGTGACATCCAAAAGCAATACATCGTTCACATCTCCCTGAAGAACCGCTCCCTGAATTGCTGCTCCAATGGCAACCACTTCATCGGGGTTGACCCCTTGGTGAGGGTCCTTGCCACCCAGTTCCTTGGCAATTTCAACCACGCGAGGACTTCGGGTCATACCCCCAACTAAAACCAGGTTGCCAACCTCTCCGATGCTCAACCCGGAATCATCCAAGCAGGATTTGAAGGGATTCTTGGTTCTCTCGTACAAATCGTCACATATCTGCTCCAGTTTTGAACGGGAAAGAGTGACATTCAAATGCTTAGGCCCAGATGAGTCTGCAGTGATAAAAGGAAGATTGATATCAGTGGATTGGGAAGATGAAAGTGCCATCTTCGCTTTTTCCGCTTCTTCTTTAAGGCGCTGCATGGCCATAGGATCTCCAGCCAGATCAATTCCCTGCTCTTTTTTAAAATCTTCTACCAGCCAATTAATGATTTTATCATCCCAGTTATCTCCACCCAATTGAGTATCGCCATTGGTTGCCTTAACTTCGAAAACACCATCGGCAATTTCTAATACACTTATGTCAAATGTTCCACCACCCAGGTCGTAAACTGCAATCGTTTCCTCGCCCTTCTTGTCTAAACCATAGGCAAGTGAGGCAGCGGTGGGCTCATTAATAATTCTTAAAACCTCTAATCCGGCGATAGCCCCCGCATCTTTGGTTGCACGGCGCTGATCATCGTTAAAGTAAGCGGGAACTGTAATAACTGCCTGAGTAACGGCTTCACCAAGATAAGCTTCTGCATCGGCCTTTAATTTAGCCAGGACCATGGAAGCAATTTGTTCTGGCATGAAAGTTTCCGTCTTACCATCGATTTCGCATTCAATGACGGCGGCACCGTTCTTTCCTTCGGTAACCTTGAATGGCAGTGTACTTACCTCGTCCTTGATTTCATCAAATTTACGCCCAATCAACCTTTTGGCTGAAAAGATCGTATTGCGTGGATTCGTAACTGCCTGGCGCTTTGCAGCTTGCCCAACAATCCTCTCTCCCGACTTGGAAAATGCCACAATGGAAGGAGTGGTACGGTTGCCCTCTGAATTAGGAATTACCTTGGGCTCGCCCGCTTCCATAACGGCCATGCATGAATTACTTGTACCTAAATCTATGCCTAATATTTTACTCACGACTCTTTACCTGCATATATTGTGCCTCTTTAAATAAATCCTTAAGTCTATATTATTCAATGCCTTACATGAATACAAAGTCGGAACCAAACACACATTGGAAAAAAGTTGTGACAGCATGTCTCTTTTGGTGTCACACCCATTGGCACGGTGAGACACGGAATTAAATAGGTTCCTTATCTAAAGGCAGGGGATCTTGATCTCCAGAGGGATGGTCGTCCAAGGTGTCCAGTATTTCCATTACCCGATTCCCTCGTTCGATACCAAGGTCTCTGACAAACTGTAGTTTGGGAGAGTATTTTAAAATAACATGCTTACTCACAACACCCCGGATTTCGCCCGCATGCTTGCTAAAGAATTGCTGGGCTTGTCTGGCACACAAATCATCCCCAATCACAGAATAGGCTACGGTTGCATTTCTTAAATCTGCCGCGACATCAACGGAGGTAATTGTCCACCGTACAGTTTCAGCTCCGTAACGGGTACTTAGGTAAAGACCGATTTCCCGCCTTACCAACTCGTTGATCCTTGCCAAACGCAGGCTCATCGGATCCGTTTTGGCGGGTTAAAGAGTTGGGCGGATCTTATCGATCTCAAAGGTTTCGATAATATCTCCCTCCGCGTATTTGTCAAAGGAGTCCAATCGCATACCACATTCAAAACCTGCCTTAACATCCGTAACATCGTCTTTAAAGCGGCGCAGAGTATCGATTTTTCCTTCGGCGATTACTTCACCACCGCGGACCAAACGTGCACCCTTATTACGGGTAATTGTGCCCTCCATGACCATACAACCGGCAACCGTCCGCCCCTTGCTAACCTTAAAGACTTGGCGAATCTCAGCACGACCTGTCTTGTTTTCGATCAGTTCAGGCTCAAGCAGTTCAGACATATTTTCCTTAACCAGGTCAATAATCTGATAAATAATGGTATTTTGAAAAACATTGACCCCAAGATGTTTGGCTTCGCCCATCACTCCATTTTCCAGTTTCACATTGAAACCGAGAATATCGGCATTGGAGGTGTTGGCCATTTTTACATCATTCTTGGTGATCTGTCCGACATCTGAATGAATAATTTCAAGTGCTACTTTGTCACTCTCTATAAGCTCGAGGGAATCCTTGAGTGCTTCAACTGAGCCCCGTACGTCTCCCTTGATAATAACCCGGTAACTGGTCGACTTGCTTTTGCTGATCGCAGCAAACAAAGCATCCACTGCGGCAGAATTTTCTGATTCATCCCCGTCTTTTTCCTCTACCACAGGAGGTTCTTCAGGAGTTGCGAGCAGTTTCTTTTCCAATTGAGCATGTTCTTCCGCTTCATTTCTGGCGGCTCGCTCATTTTTGGCACCCTTACAAATTGCACCACAGTCCGGAACTTCAGACCAGCCAAGCACATTGACGGGAGTGGAAGGGGGAGCTGATTTAACCAGGTTCCCCTGATCATCAATCATCGCCTTAACCTTGCAGTACACAGATCCGCAGTGAAAAGAGTCACCTACCTTAAGAGTTCCTTTCTGGACGATTATAGTGGCCGTGGGTCCTCGACCTACTTCCATTCTTGCCTCAATCACAATTGCTTCGGGAACGGCTGTTGGGTTTGCTTTCAGTTCCATTAATTCTGCCTGAAGCAAAATCATGTCCAAGAGCTCATCAATATTGTCGCCCTTAAGTGCTGAAATCGGAACCGTCACGACATCCCCACCCCAATCTTCCGCAGGGATTGATCTCTCCTGCATCTGGGTCTTCACTTTGTCAATATCTGCTCCTTTTGAATCAGTCTTATTAATGGCAACCATCAGGGAGGACTGGGAACGCTGAGCGAACTTTAGAGCTTCCTCCGTTTGAGGCATAAAACCGTCGTCCGCAGCAATAACCAATATGCTCACATCCGTGAGGTTAGCCCCGCGCTCTCTAATTTTAGAAAAGGCAGCGTGACCAGGCGTGTCTAAAAAAGTGATTTTTTGTCCGTTGTGGTCAATTTGATAGGCTCCCACATGCTGGGTGATCCCACCCGCTTCTCCACTGACCACATTGGCCTTTCGGATGGTGTCCAAAAGTGTGGTTTTACCATGGTCTACATGACCGAGTATACAGACTATTGGAGGGCGAGGTTTAAGAAACTTCTCATCGTTTTCATCGATCTGCTCTTTGACCTTTTTAACCTGTGGTTCAGCTTTTTCCCCACGATGGCGGATTTCTAATTCAAATCCTTTGGACTTAGCAAGCTTACTGGCTACATCCTCTTCGATAGTTTGGTTCATCGAAGCAAAAATTCCCATCTCCATGAGCTCAGAAATGAGTTGGAAGGGCTTTAGTCCGATCAAGCCAGCAAAATCGCGAACCACGATGGGTGGCTTAACGATGATCAGGTTACCTTCAACTATGCCAACCGAATCATCCGGAGAGGAAGGACTTGAAACTGGTAAAGTGGGTGTTACGGAGGCTTTTGCAGGGGGCGGGGGTGGAGCACCTGCACTTTTTACTTGGGGCGGCGGCAGACTGGGTGCGGCTCCGGCAGTTTCGGGGAGGTCAGGGGCAGTTTGCTGAACTTCCTGAATGGTTTCTTTGGGTAATGCCTCTACACGAGAAGCTTCCTCTGCATCTTTGACCGCCTGTTCGGCTTGTTCTTTTTTTTCACGCTCCCGGTCCAAGTCCTGTTTCGTTTTAACAAAAGGAATATCGGCAGGTTTTTCTTCCTCCAATTCCTCCGCTACCTGAGGGGCGTCCGAATTTTCAGAAACAACCCCTTGTTTGCTTAGTTCTTCGATCAACGATTGGGCGGTAATATTATCAATGCTAGAAGATGCACTCTTCACATCATATCCACGCTCAACCAAGATTTCTATGACCTCCTTGCTCGTTCTGTTGGTCTCTTTGGCAATCGCGTGAATTCGAACACTCATAAATTTTTAATGGGAATACGGTGAAAAGATAAATATCAAGAGGCTGGATCGGAAGATTCAGTAGAAACCTTTTCCAAAATATGCTGAGCGGTTGTGTCATCAAAGCCGAGCCCCACGAGATCGGTGTGGGTGACACCTTCGAAGGCTTCAGGACTCACCAGACCAAAAGCGACCAGACGGTCCGCAACCTCAAATTCTATACCAACCGAAGTAAGTCCCTCGGCAGCCTTTGCCTTCCTCTCATCAAACCCAACTTCCTTCACCACAACTTTGCCAATATCGAGCTTCCAACCTAGCAAACGGGAGGTTAAGCGGGCATTTATGCCTTTACGGCCTATGGCGACGGAAAGATCGTCCTCTTTCACTTCAAAATACATCCTGCGCTTGTCACGATCAAGGGTCACATTTTGCGGGACGGCTGGCTTTAAGGCTTCCACCAGTTGTTCGACGGGATCCTCAAACCAGCGTACAATGTCTACCTTCTCACCATTCATTTCACGAACGATGCTCTTTACGCGTCCTCCTCTGGCACCCACACAAGCTCCCACGGGATCGACTTTTGGGTCTGTGCTTTTGACGCATACTTTGGTGCGGTAACCTGGCTCCCGTGCCATCGCCGCGAGTGACACCGTGCCGTCTGCTATCTCGGATACTTCCATATCAAAGAGCTTCCGGACAAAATTCAGGCTGGAACGGCTAAGAATCAATTCTGGTCCCCTCCCCTGTTGTTCAAGCTTTACAAGCAAGCAACGAATTCTTTCACCCGGTACCCAGTCTTCTCCAGGGGCTTGCTCACGCCAGGGTAAAAGTGCCTCTGCTTTGCCCACTTCAACAATCAGGTCTCCCCGTTCCTTGCGTCTGACCGTGCCAGTAACCAGGTTACCCACTTGGTCACGAAACTCGTCGTAAATGTGTTCCTTTTCAAATTGGCGGAGTCTTTGCTTGATTGCCTGCTCAGCTGTTTTGGCAGCAATACGACCCAGGTATGCTGGATCCATTTCCCTTTCCACAATGTCTCCAATCTGGGGATTGTCGGCGTAAAGGCGGGCTTTATCCACATGTATTTCCTTAGCCGTATCGGAGACAGACTCGACCACCTTGAGCAGGGTCCATGCCTGGAGTGATCCGTTTTTGGGATTTATCTCCACCCGAACCTCGCTTGGCTCAGAGTTGGCACCGCCACGTTCGGCTGCCGCTTTGACGGCATTTTCGATCGTGGCGATCATGTCGGGGCGGCTTATCCCCTTCTCTTTTTCCATGTATTCAAGGACTGCGAGTATTTCGCTGCTCATGGGACGGATATTATATAAGGTTAATTGAAGTAAAAAAAAAGACGAGCGAAAGGCCCGTCCCTTGTGGACTAGACTGTGATTAAAGAATCTAAAGTATCAAACGGGTCCTTTTTGTCAACGAATACATCACGCAATTAAAGTCATCTTTTTTTCCTCTTTGCACAAGTCCACTCATCGATTAGTACTAGGTGTTTTTTTGATGAAAATTATTCGTTTCACCAACCTGCCCGGAGATGGAATCGGGCCTGAAGTAATGTCGGTAGCCCTTGAAGTTCTGGAAAAAACCGGAGAGGTTTACGGCTTCGCGTGCGAGACCACTGCCCATGATGTGGGTGGCATTGGAATTGATAACCATGGAAAGGCACTTCCCCAGTCCACCCTGGATGCATGCAAGTCGGTTGATGCCATTCTTTTTGGGTCGGTGGGGGGGCCAAAGTGGGAAAACCTCCCCCCTAAGGAACAACCTGAGCGTGCCGCTCTTCTTCCCCTCCGAAAAGCCTTTGAGCTTTTTGCAAACCTCCGGCCAGGCAATTTATTTCCGGAATTAGCGGACCTATCCCCCCTGCGATCCGATGTGGCCAGTGCTGGGATCGATGTTTTGTGCGTTCGCGAGTTGACCGGAGGAATCTATTTTGGTCAGCCCAAGAATACCCGAACCCTTGAAGATGGTCAAAAAGAAGCGGTTGATACTATGGTCTACCGGACAGGAGAAATTCAAAGAATTACCGAAGTTGCGGTTAAAGCGGCGGCTCTACGAGACAAGAAAATCTGCTCGGTCGATAAGGCCAATGTTTTGGAAACTTCGATACTCTGGAGACAAACGGTGTCTGAATGTGTCCAAAAACTCGATCCATCCATTGAGCTTTCCCACATGTATGTGGACAATGCGGCGATGCAACTGGTCAGAAACCCCAATCAATTTGATGTCTTGCTCACCGAAAATATGTTTGGTGATATTTTATCCGATGAACTTGCGGTAATATGCGGATCGCTGGGGATGCTCGCATCTGCCAGCCTGGGCACGGGCACAAATTCCAACAATTTCCCTTTTGGGCTCTATGAACCTGCTGGTGGGACCGCCCCAGATATTGCCGGCAAAGGCGTGGCCAATCCCTGTGCACAGGTGCTCAGTGCTGCCCTGATGTTACGATACAGTTTTGGTTTGGAAGAGGCCGCGCTTGCCATTGAAAATGCGGTTAAAGAAACCATTCGTTCCGGTTTAAGAACAGGGGATATTGCCCAGGGTGCTCCTGCGGTTGGAACCACTGAAATGGGATCGGCCATTCTCTCCCGTATTGCATAATCTTTTGAATTCCTGCCCATGAAAGCACGCGAGATCAGACAATCGTTTCTCGATTTTTTCGCTCAAAAAGGTCACCAGGTCGTTCCTTCCGCCCCCCTTCTCCCGGAATCTCCCAATTTGCTTTTCACCAATGCGGGCATGAACCAGTTTGTTCCATATTTCCTGGGGGATCAACAAGCCCCCTACTTACGAGCCGCAGATACTCAGAAATGTATCCGGGCCGGAGGGAAACACAATGATTTGGAAGATGTGGGCCTAGACACTTACCACCACACCTTTTTTGAAATGCTAGGGAATTGGTCCTTCGGGGATTATTTTAAGAAAGATGCGATCGAATGGGCCTGGGAATTGTTGGTTAAAGTTTGGAAATTCCCGCCGGAACGCCTCTATGCCACGGTTTATCACCCCGGTGATGGAGACCCCGCATCCTTTGATGAAGAGGCTCACTCGATATGGTCTGAAATTTTCCAATCTGCCGGCCTCGACCCTTCCCTGCATGTGGTTACTGGAGGGAAGAAAGATAACTTCTGGATGATGGGGGAGACGGGGCCCTGTGGCCCATGCTCCGAACTCCATCTCGACCTCACCCCAGAAGGTGACAGCCAGGGTAAACTTGTCAACCAGGACTCCCATCTTTGCATCGAAATATGGAACTTGGTCTTCATTCAGTTCAATGCGGACAGAGACGGCAATTTTTCTCCCTTGCAAGCAAAGCATGTGGACACCGGGATGGGGTTTGAACGGGTGGCCGCAGTCATCCAAGCCACCAAGAATTTTACCGATTTTTCCCATCCTGCCTCCAATTACGACACCGATGTTTTCTCCCCCATTTTTGAAAAACTTCAGGAAATGTCGGGAAAGTCTTATCAATCGACCCTGCCCAAAGACGGTAAGCCCAAAACCCAGCAGGAAGAAATTGATGTTGCCTTCCGGGTCATTGCGGACCATCTCCGCTCCCTCGCATTTTCTATTGCCGATGGTATCCTCCCCGGCAATAACGACCGCAATTATGTCCTTCGCCGGATTCTCCGCCGCGGGGTAAGGTATGGCCGGACTCTCGGATTCTCGGATCCCTTTTTCCACAAACTCGCCCCGGTTTTAATCGGGCAGATGGGAGATGTTTTTCCCGAACTCAAACAGAGGAGCAGCTTGATTGTTAAAACTCTCAAATCGGAAGAGGAGTCTTTCAACAAAACACTCGATCGGGGAATTGAACTTTTTCGTCGCGAAACCAGTGGCTTATCGGAGGGTGATATACTATCCGGAAAGTTCGCCTTCAAACTTTACGACACCTACGGATTTCCGTTTGATCTCACCGAGTTGATGGCCAGAGAAAGCGGGTTGGGCATCAATCATCCAGAGTTCGAACAGGAAATGAACGAGCAGAAAAAAAGGGCCAGAGACGCCCACAAATCTGTCGATATATTGGTCAATACTGTTCAGCAATCCGAAGATTCAACTGAATTTTGCGGCTATGAACGGTCTAATTTAACCAACTTTTCTGCAACTTGTACCGGCTTGGTCAAGTCGGCTGATAAAAACTTTTTGCTCGTCGACAAATCCCCTTTTTATGCCGAAATGGGAGGCCAGACTGCTGATACTGGGACTGTGACTGTTGCAGACTCTGTTTTGCAAGTAACAGGCGTATCCAAAGACGCCAACGGGCGTTTTCTGCATGAACTGGATGGCGAGCCCTCCGTAGAAGAATTGGCAGGGTTACCCGTTACTTTGAATGTCAACCTGCCCAGAAGATTCGCAATCCAACGCCATCATACCGCCACCCATATTTTGCATTGGGCCTTGCGGGAAGTTTTGGGTGACCATGTGCGCCAGGCTGGATCTCTTGTTCAGGAAGACAGGTTGCGCTTTGACTTTTCTCACTTTGAGGCGGTATCTCCAGAACAGCTCAAAACCATTGAGCATCTGGCCAATCAAAGGCTTTTGCAGAACGATGAACTCAAAGCCTATGAAATCCCTTTTGCAGAAAAGCCGGAAGGGGTAATTGCCTTTTTTGGAGACAAGTATGGTGAATTTGTAAGGGTGGTGGATTTAGGGGGATGGAGCATGGAACTTTGTGGGGGCACCCATGTACGATCAGGTGGTGAAGTGGGATCCATCTGCCTGGTATCAGAATCGGGAATATCTGCTGGTACCCGCCGGCTCGAAGCAGTTGCTGGGTTGGCTGCTTATGAATGGGCGGAAGCACGGTTGGACAATTATAGCCAATTGCTCAAAACCCTTGCCTGTCAACCCAATGAACTGCTCGAGCGGATTGAACAAATGCAGGCAAACTCGAAGCAATTGGAGAAAAAACTTCGGTCCATTGATCAACGGAACCAGGCCGGCATCGCTGAGCAGGTCATTGATTCCGCAAAACAAATTGGTGAAATAAAAATCATGCTCCGTTCAATCCCCGGTCTATCACCGAACGATTTACGCGGACTTGCCGCTCAAATAAACAAGCGTAGTGAACCATCCGTGGTGCTTCTTGCATCTGAAAAAGACGACAAATGTTCAATGGTCTGTATCTGTTCCCAGGCTGCGATTGAGGTTGGCCACCAAGCCGGCACCCTACTCAGTGAACTGGCTCAGAAAATGGGCGGCAAGGGAGGAGGGAAGCCCGACTTTGCCATGGGAGGAGCCTCGGCAGGTAAGGGAGTGGACGATGCATTGGCGGGCCACTCTTTACATTTACTTCAATAGTTCAGGGTGAGGCTGCGGATTTTGCTCCCTCCCACCCTTGCAGGTTGCATTCAACGGAATGCAATTCCAGCAAAAGTTGAGCTGGAAAACCACGAGGGCACAAGAATTGCACCCGAGAAGTGCGACCTCAACGATTTGGGTAATTTGCCAGATGCCGAACGATCTGCCCTCTTTGCACTTTCCCAATGGTGCGGGGGAAAACTTACCTCTTTTCTCCAGCTCAATCTCGAGCAGGCTGCCGAACTTCTCAAGCTTCTCGATCGTATCGACTGCTTCTTTCCCGCCAACTCCCCTGACTCTCCATTCGCGTGGGAAGGTTCAGCCCTAAGCGGGGTTTCCGAGCATATCGGAAAACCTCTGCCCAAAGAGCCTCCCAGGAAGGTAAGAGAAATAGTCCATGGGGATGAGGACAGCACCGCAGAAAAGGTCACTCCGTCCACACCTGAGTACCGGGGGCCTCCTATTGAGGTGGAGGGATCAACGGAATACCTTCGTATCATTCTGCCCAGTTCCGAACATCCGGGATATAGCCAAGTCCTTCGGTTGCTTCGCGACTGGTCCTTTATTCGGGATCGTTCCCACCGTCATTGGTGGTGGCTGCGGGATTCGTCAAAAGTTCTCGACTTCCTCGCTTCCCACCAAGAGGAACTGGAACTTGATCACGGGGCGGAATTTACCCAAAACTTCCGCAAACATACCTCCAGCATCCAAAACGCCGTGCTCACCATCCAGGCCAGCGAAAATGAGGAGAACATTGAAGTTCATGCCCGAATCGAGGCGGGGGACGCACCGATTGACCTGATTGAACATGCTCTGGCCACGGGCAAGAATCACTTCAGGCATGGGAAACACACCTATTTACTGACCAAGGAACTGAGAGAAAAAACCGCCAGGGTCCAAAGACAGGCATCGGGACATGCCGATGCGCCCCTGCTTGCCCAATCCACACACTCGGTCACCCGTTTCCAGTCCACCACTCTTGACGAGTTGCTAACCGAAGCAGACCCGAGGTTTCGTCCCCCGGCACAGTGGAAAAAGCGTGGACTTGCCCTGCGCGATCTTTCCTCCCTGTGCCCACCCAAACCACTGGATGGCTTGGATAAAACCCTGCGCCCTTATCAGGCGTTAGGCACGGCATGGATGATCCATCTGTTTGATCATGGCCTCGGTGGCATTCTCGCCGATGAGATGGGGCTGGGGAAAACCCTGCAAACCCTTGCTTTTCTTTCCTGCCTGCGCCGGCGTGGGGGCCCGGTCAAAACCTCGCTTGTGGTCTGCCCTGCCTCTTTGGTTGAAAATTGGAAACGGGAGACCCTTCGGTTCTGCCCATCTTTTACCGTCTATGCTCATCACGGACCAAACCGGGCCAATACTCCATCTTATCTGGGAAAGTTTGATTTGGTTATCACTTCCTACGGCACCCTCACCCGTGACCTGGAAATGTTTAAAGACTTCCCCTTTCTTTGCGTGATTGGGGATGAGGCCCAGTACTTAAAAAATCGACGGACTCAAAATGCAAAATCCTCGGCCTCGCTCTCGTCGGAGGGACGAATGCTGCTCACGGGTACACCGATTGAAAACAGTGTATCCGATCTGCTTTCCCTTCTCGAATTTCTCCTGCCCGGTGCAAACCCTAAACTACCAGAAGGCTCACGGGGGGATGAACGAATTTGGCATGAGCAACGCATCCTCAAGCAGGCCGCCCCCTATCTTCTAAGACGGTCCAAAAAGGAGGTTGCCCCCGAACTGCCCGATAAAATTGAGCAAATCCTCTACCTCGAGCTTACTCAGGACCAGAAGGATTGCTATGAGGGGATCCGGAAGTCGGCAGAAAGTGAACTGGATAAACTGGCAGCCACCGGTGCGAGCGATGGTGCCATGCGGATGAAAACGCTCACCCAGCTTCTCCGCCTGCGCCAGGCATGCTGTGACCCAAGACTGATCAATCCGGAACTGGAAACTTTCCGTTCCTGTAAGCTCAATGCTTTCCGAGAACTTCTTTTCAACTGCCTGGAGAGCGGTCACCGCATGCTGGTGTTCTCCCAGTTTGTACAGATGCTTAAGCTGCTGCGGGCTGAACTGGAAAATGCCACCCTTCCCTTTTGCTACCTGGATGGCTCCACGACGGACCGGATGGCTCAGGTCGACCGCTTTCAGGAAGACGAATCAATCCCGGTGTTTCTTATTTCCCTCAAGGCCGGAGGCACAGGGCTCAACCTGACCGGAGCCGATGTGGTGGTTCATTTTGATCCGTGGTGGAATCCGGCAGCAGAGGCACAGGCAACCGACCGGGCTCACCGGATTGGTCAGGAGAAGAAAGTTACGGTTTATAAATTCATCACCTCGGGCACAGTCGAGGAAAGAGTGCTTGGATTACAAAAGGAAAAAAGAAAACTGCTCGAGCAGGTGTTTGAGGAATCGGAAGCGGTAAACACCGCTTTATCAGTCAGTGATTTAAGAAGCCTGATCTAAACTTGTTTACCCTTTTAGTTTCTCTTTCCAAACAAGGCCGATCCAACCCGGATCATCGTACTGCCGCAGGCAATTGCTTCGCTTAGATCATCGGACATACCCATGGATAATTCAGGTAATCGAACCTCATAGCGCTGGGCGAGAGAGTCTCGCAAATCAGCCAATTTCTTAAAACAGTCATGGGCAACCGACAAATCATCCGGAACATAGGGGGCAATGGTCATCAACCCATCCAAGTGCAGGTGAGATGATTGAAGCACCTCTTCCATTGCTGCTTCGGTATCCTCAATCGAAAAGCCATATTTGGCAGGGTCATTGCCCGCGTTTACCTGAAGCAGCACTGAGACTTTTTGATCCATCTGTTTAGAGGCTGCTTGTACTTTACGGATTAATTTCAAGGAATCAATGGTTTGGATACGGGCAAAACGACCCACTGCCTGATTGACTTTATTGCTTTGCAAATGTCCAATTAATTCCCAGGAAATCCCATTTATTTGTTCCTGCTTGGATAACGCTTCCTGGACCCGGTTTTCGCCCACCCTTGAGATACCGGCATCCTGACAATACCTGACTGCATCCACCGGCCAATTTTTGGTAACCGGCAAGAGGCAAACCTCCTCTGGATTGCGCTTACAATTCTTGCAGGCAAAGAGGATCTTTTCCTGCAGATCTGCTAAATTTAATAAAAACTCCTCGGGGGTTATCATAAGTATGGCTTGTATTATTATATCTTTTAAATTAGGAACAGTTATAAGCAAATGCATATTCAGAATTTCAAAACCTTCTGTGACTTGGTCGAAAGCAAAAGCTTTTCTAAAGCTGCAAAATTGAACGAAGTCACCCAATCGGCGGTAAGTCAACAACTCAAGGCGATGGAATCGCACTATCAAATGCTTATCATCGACCGGAATCAAAAGAAATTCCGCCTCACCCCTCAGGGAACCGCTTTATATTCAACCTTTAAGCAAATTCTCAACCTCTACGACCGTTTGAACTGCGAAATTCAGGAAATGCGCAATGTGGTCAGTGGGACGGTGCAAATCTCCACAGTTAACAGTATTGGACTCCATGTCCTGCCCCCTTACCTCAAATCGTTCCTGAAGGAATTTCCATCCGTGAATGCTCGGGTGGAGTACCGGCGGGCAAACTTAGTCTATGATGATGTGCTTCATGGCAATGCGGACCTTGGTTTAATTGCTTTTCCTGTCCCCCAGAAAGATTTGGAAATTATTCCTTTCACCAACGACGAGCTCATTGTTGCCATGAGCCCGGAACATCCGCTTGCCCAAAAGCGAATGGTTGCGATGAAAGATTTACAGGGACTGGAATTTATCGCTTTTGAAAAAGATATCCCCACCCGTAAAGCAACTGATGGAATTCTTGAAAAGTCGGGCATAGAAGTCTCCATTGTGATGGAGTTTGATAATGTGGAAACAGTCAAGCGGGCGATTGAGATTAATGCCGGACTTGCCATTTTACCTGCCAGCACCGTGGTCAATGAAGTCGACCGTAAACAACTGGTCAGTTTCAAGCTCGAAGGAGGCATTCACAACAGGCCACTTGCCATCATTCACAAACAAACAAGAATGCTCACACCCGCACTTCGTTCCTTCATTGAATTGCTCAAGGAAGGGCCCGAACTGGATTAAGCTTCAAGCTCTGGAATAAGGCTTCATTCAATCCCCGAAACCGGAGGGTAGGCTTTTCTAAGAGTGGCAGTAAAACTGCCCACTATTACTTTGCTACTTACACGGACCGGGATTCTTCTCTGGTCATCGGAATACCAAACTTCCAGCATACCTTTGGGGCTTTTATTAAACACCCCCCCCAGGTTCTCCATTGCTGGTGTGGTCTTGATGGCATAAATTCTGCCAATCGGAAGGCTTATTTGTTTCCGGTCCCCGGCACGAACCACCACCTCGCGGAATCGTTTGCCATCACAGGTGGGGAGCTTGGTCTCACTCCCGGGTGTCAAAGGATGTAAGCGAAAAAAGTAGGCAATAGACAAAGGATCGAAAACGGGGCCTGGGATTTTAGTGGTAATCAGACTATTGCCCTCCTGCAAATACCTGGCTTCTCCCTTTTCATAATCGTAATCGACCACAATCTCTCTGCGGGTGCTTCCTTCGTGCTGGGATTTCTCATATTTTAGGGTTCGGGAAAAAGTCGGGTCGATTGTGCTGCTAATGGAAGTGCGCACCCGGTAAAAGGTATCAGCAAAGGAATTCGTCCGGACACTGAACCTGACCACTTTGGGACCATCCGGAAACTCAGGATCTTTTGCAGTCACCTCCATGGTGGCCGAACCAACCGGGAAAAATCCCCATTTCATATCGTACTCCAACCTTTCCCCTAAAACAAAGGGTAAGGAGTTTAAAACAGGGGTGGTTTCTTTTCCGAACAATGACCCGCACGCTCCGCAAAGCAGAGCCACAAAAAGGCAGGTAAATTGGGTCAAGGAACGCTGACTGGATCCAATTTCCATATATCTTTGGCGTACTCACCAATGGTACGGTCGGAAGAAAATTTTCCGGATCCCGCAACATTGCGGATTGCCATAGCGGACCATTTCTCCTGGTCCAGATAAGTTTGTCCCGCAATTTCCTGGGCATCCATGTAAGAGCGATAATCTGCGAGCACCAGGTAAGGGTCCCCCCAGTCCAGCAAACCTCTGGTTAAATCAGCAATCAACCCCCCCTTGCCAGGGCAGAAGAAATCAGAGGATAACCAGTCCAGCACAGCTTTCAGTTCCTCATCACTCTCGTAATAGGAAAATGGATCATAACCTGCGCGCCTTATCTCCTCGACCCCCTCAACACTCTTACCAAATATAAAAATATTTTCATCCCCTACCTCTTCAAGGATTTCCACATTGGCTCCATCGAGGGTGCCCATGGTCAATGCCCCATTGAGGGCAAACTTCATGTTTCCCGTGCCGGAAGCCTCTTTGCCAGCAGTGGAGATTTGCTCAGATAAATCACTGGCTGGAATGATATTTTCAGCAGCGGAAACTCCGTAATTTGGCCAGAAAAAGACCTTGAGCATATCATTGATACGGGAATCAGAATTGATTTTCTGAGCCACCAGATTAATCGCATGAATAATCACCTTGGCCATGTGATATCCGGGTGCTGCTTTCGCCCCGAAAATAAAAACCCGGGGAGGAATCTTTAGGTCCGGGTTATGCAAAAGCCGGCGGTAAAGCGTTAAGATGTGAAGAAGATTAAGATGCTGGCGCTTATACTCGTGCAATCGCTTGATCTGTACATCAAACAGAGCATCCGCATTAAGCTCCAACCCGAAACGGCTATGGATAAGCTTGGCTAAGTTTTGTTTGTTTTGCTTCTTGATCTCGCGGAATTTCTGACGAAATGACGAATCCTTCTCATATTTTGCCAATTCACGAAGCAAGCTGGCATTGGTAATCCATTCCGAACCGATGCAAGAATCAATCAGTTTGTACAGGGCAGGATTACACCCGATCAACCAGCGGCGGGGAGTAATTCCATTGGTTTTATTATTGAACCGTTCGGGGTAAATTTCGGCGAATTCCTTGAGCAGTCTTTCCTGCAGTAATTTCGTGTGAAGGGCCGCCACTCCATTAACCGAATGACTTCCAACCACGGAAAGATGTGCCATTCTTATCTGACCATCGGCCACAATCGCCATCCGATGCCGGCGCCCGTCATCTCCGGGGGCAATCTTTGCAACTTCCTGATCCAAAAAACGGCGGTTCACTTCCAAGACCAGGTCGTAATGTCTCGGTAACACCTTGGCAAACAGGCCCTCACTCCAAGTCTCCAATGCCTCTGGTAAAAGGGTATGATTGGTGTATGCAAAGGTACGCTTGACCAGTCCCCAGGCTTTATCCCATGGCATTTTTTCCTCATCAATCAAAATTCTAAGCAGTTCGAGAATGGCAACTGCTGGATGGGTGTCGTTAAGTTGTACGACCACCTTATCAGAAAAACTCTCCCATCCCGTATGGGTCCTGCGGTATCGGGCAATAATATCCCTGAGCGAACAGGAAACGAAAAAGTATTGCTGGACTAATCGCAGCTCTTTTCCGTTCTCAGTCTCGTCGTTGGGATAAAGCACTTTGGAGATCGTCTCAACAGTGGCTTTTTCACGGACCGCTTCCACATATCCACCCTGGTTAAACACATCCAAGTCAAACTCTTCCGATGCTTTTGACTCCCAAAGTCTCAAAAAGTTTACGGTTTTTGCCCCATAGCCGACAATGGCGACATCGTAGGGCAAACCATCTACCACCCGAGCCCCGACCCATCGGGGACGGTAATTTCCCCGGTCATCATAATCATGCTCAACATGACCATAGAGCTTAACTTTTTGAATGAATTGAGGGCGGGCGATTTCCCACGGATTACCAAAGCGACGCCAGTCATCAGGCTTTTCGATTTGGCGGCAATTTTCGAACTCCTGTTTGAATAAGCCGTACTGATAGTGAATCCCATATCCAATCGCAGGAAGGTCCATCGTGGCCATAGAGTCGAGAAAGCAGGCAGCCAATCGGCCTAACCCTCCATTCCCCAGACCCATATCATGCTCCTCCTCGCAAAGTTCTGGTAACTCAATACCCAGTTCTCCAAGGGCCTGCTCCAAAGGCTCGCGTATGCCAAGGTTGCAAAGGTTTGCATTTAACAAACGGCCCATCAGGTATTCCAGGCTCAGGTAGTGAATGCGTCGTGCATCTGTTTCCAGGTGTGCCTTCTGCGTTTTCATGTAGCGTTCCATGATCCTCTCCCTTACAGCCAGGCAAACCGCAGTCCAAACCTCCTGGGCAGAGGCACTCTCCGGACTTCGGGCCAGGTTGAGTCTCAACTGGTGAATAATCGAATTCTTTAAATCCTCCACCAAGGTGGTATCAGAACTTTTGGGTTCGGAATTCAAGGGAGCAGCTTTTAATTGGGTCATGAAACAGGACGAAATACAGGAGAGAAAAGATAAGAAGACACGATGATTTGCATCCTATTATTTAAAGAGGAAAAAAACGATTCTTTTCCCCAGCTTTGGGTGAAATTTATCTAATTTGCGGAAAACTCGTAAACTGAAAGATGTTGATAGGCCTCTCCTGGGCGCAATACACAACTTTGCCACCCCTCCTCTCCCTGATGATTGGGACTGTCAGGATATACCTGTGGTTCCAGGCACAGTCCGGAACGCAAGGGATAACGGTTCCCCCCATTACCAACCAGGGAATCATCGAGGTAGTTTCCACTGTAGAATTGGATGCCCGGTTGATCCGTGTAAACTTTGAGGGAACGACCGGAAACCGGATCCCGCACCACCGCACCCAGGTTCAGGGGTTTCTCCCATTCAGGAACAAGATCGGATGGGGCACCCGAGGGTACCAACCAGGTGTGATCATACCCCTTCCCCGCAATTAACTGAGGATGTTTGTCCTCAATTCTCCGGCCAATGGCAACGGGGTGACGAAAGTCAAACGGGGTACCGACAACTGAGCTTATGCCAGTAGGAATATTGGTGCTGTCGGTTTCAACAAACCTAGTCCCGGGCAGGGTAAGAAGATGGTCTAAAATGGAAGGACTCCCTTCTCCGCTGAGGTTAAAATATGCATGGTTGGTAAGGTTGACCACGGTCGGTCTGTCAGATGTTGCCTCAATCAGAATCTTTAGCTGGTTGTTTTCAGTGAGTTCGTAGGTTGCCTGAACTCTCATTAAACCAGGATAGCCTTCTTCACCGTCCGGACTTTCGAGATTAAAGCGAACTCCTAGGGAATCAGGCAACACCAGCCCCCGCCAAACCTTTTTATCAAACCCACGGTCTCCTCCATGCAAATGATTTGGCCCGTTGTTGGTTGCCAGTTGGTACTCCTGCCCATCGAGGGAAAACTTTCCTTGGGCTATGCGGTTGGCATAGCGTCCGGCAATACATCCAAAGTAGGGACTCTTTTCCACATAATCCTGCAAATTATTAAAACCCAAGGAAACATTCCCCTTCTTCCCATCCCGGTCTGGTACGATAATGTCGCGAATGGCGGCCCCGTATTCGATAATACTTACCTCCATACCTTGTTCGTTAATCAGGCGGAATTCGTGGACTTTGGACCCGTCTGCCAACTTACCAAATACTCTTTTGGATATCGTCATAGGCTTGGAAGTAGTGGGAGGGGGTTCCTCATTCAATCCCAGGGCATCCTTACCAGACTGGTAGGCGACCTTGCTTTTCTCGGTTAAAAACTCTCCGCCACTTTTTAGTTTATTCATTGATTTCTTACCTAATTCTGATGGGGTGCAGGAAAAGTTTACGCCCAAAAGGCAAAGGAATAGAAACGAACAGATGATTGGATATGCTTTCATATTTTTCTGACATGTTGAATGAGTAGATTTTGCTAATGAGAATCAAAGTTTACGCTTAAATCGAGTCTCAAAATCACGGACCGGGATTTCAAAATAAACCGGTCTTCCACGGGGACATACATAGGGATTCCGGCAACGCAATAGTTGGTCGACTAAATCAATCAATTCCTCATCTGAAAATACTTCCTTATTTTCATGCCGGTAATTTGCCTGCCTTTCCAGTGCCTGCCTGACAAAGGACTCAACTTGCAAAGCTCCCCCATTATCCCGGGCAATTTCTAAAAAGTCCTGCAAATAAGCAGCTGCCCGGCTGGGATCAAGCCAGTGAGGACAGCCTTCCAGACGATAAAAATTTCTCCCAAATTCCTCTAAAACAAATCCCAGCTGACGCAATTGAAGCAGGCTGGCTTCGAGATTGGCACGGTCAATGCCATCAAACTCCAGGGGCTCCGGTAACAAAAGTGACTGAGAGGATGTCCGGGTTGAATCTCTCAGGCTGTCCTCCAACTGTTCAAACCGCACACGTTCATAAGCGGCCCGGGCATGCAATGCCACAACACCCTGGGGTGTCCGAAACAAGGTTAAATCACCATGGGCACGGTCCAGTAAACGCCATTCCGAACCAGGGTCCCTCCGTTCCCCCACCAGTTTGCGGTCAATAATTTGTCTGGGAGCAGCTGGCGGTGTTTGATCCGAATACAGTGGATGTAAATCATTCCTCTTATTTTCCTCTTTGGGCAGTTCTGTGTTGGGATTGGGCTCGGTATACCCACTGGTTGGTTCCTTG